>Ga0315338_1000355_pt1 | contig 121807 bp, 106 predicted proteins | sample ASW8metaG_FD_204518 | JGI IMG/M metagenome (GOLD analysis project Ga0315338, IMG submission 204518) | Ammonia-oxidizing marine archaeal communities from Monterey Bay, California, United States - ASW #8 | ecosystem: Environmental > Aquatic > Marine > Coastal | place: USA: California | collected...
AGGTAATCTAGATCACAAGATTCTGCCAAACAAAGCTGCAATTAATAAGCTTCGAGACATTCTAACTAATAATGTTGGTGGAGGAACAATGGAGCTAGTGTGGGGGCCAGAGCTTAGCTTTACTGAATCCAACAGTGAAGTATATAAGTTTCTAGGTTCTGAAAAATATTCAGCCGTGCTTAACAGTATCTACGCAGGACTTGGTGTTCCACCCACACTTACGGGAATGGCTGGACAGAGCGGAGGCTTTACCAATAACTTCATTTCACTCAAAACTCTAGTGGAGAGATTGCAGTATGGACGAGATATGCTTGTCAAGTTTTGGCAGCATGAAATTGAACTTGTCAGAAGAGCTATGGGATTCAGATATCCAGCGCAGATTCATTTTGATCAAATGAGCCTAGCCGATGAGGCAGCAGAAAAGAACCTATTACTTCAGTTGGCTGATAGAGATATTATCAGTCACGAGACAGTGCTAGAACGATTCAAAGAGAAACCATCTATTGAAAAGATTAGACTAAAGAGAGAAATGCAAGATAGAAATGTTGACGCCACACCCAATAAGGCTGGCCCTTACCATAATCCGCAACACGACCATGACTTAGAAAAGATCGCCCTACAGCAAGGCGTGGTTACTCCAGAGGACGTAGGGGTGGATAGTAGTCTGGACCCAAAAGAGATGATGGACAGAAAGTTCCCCAAGCCTCAGCCGGGTGGTCCTTCTGGAGGTAAACCCCCCTCGAAAAAGAAGTCTGGCAAACCTGATGGAGGTAGGCCCAAGTTCTCTAACGATAAAGACCCTCGCAAAAAGAGAGTTGATAAACCCAAGTCAAAGCCGGGACTGGCAGATCTGATCTCTTGGAGCCAATCTTCCTTTGTACAGATTTCTGATATAGTTAATTCTGCATTTCTTAGTGTCAAGAAGAAACGTAATTTGAGACAGCTAACTAAGGCTGATGTCGCAGATCTAGAAAGTCTAAAAGTTGATATTCTCACTAATCTAACTCCACTCTCTGAGGTGACGGCAGAGGTAGTGCATGCCCACCTTGTTTCTGGTTCTAGATCCCCACGAGACTTTCGGGATTCGCTCTTGGAAAGGGGGGTAAACACGAACAGTATGAATATAGAGACCTATAGACAGCACGTGATAGGCTCATACGTGGACTACTTTTCTAGTCACCAAGACACATAATTCGCACTATTTTAAATAAGTTGTGTATATATTTCTTAGAGGTTTTCTCATGAGCAAAATACAAATTTACGAGCAGGAGATTGCTGATGGATTGGCTGATAATATCAACAGCCAAGCATTAGTTGCCTACTGCTCCCAAGCCAATTTAGTGCTGAAGGACTCACCTCCCTCGACACCTATAAACATCCCAGACTCTTTGCGTAAATTGCTTGCCAAGAGTAATCCAGACCAACTAGACCTGTACTACCTAGAGTCTGTACTGGTTTCTACTGGTTGGAATAAGAATGATGATGTTTTTCAGCCAGATGTAACTTGGGCTGCTAGATCTACTCCAGAAGATAAGCAGTTCAACTTTATGCACGATGAGAACGATATTATCGGGCATATTACAAGCAGCTATGTATTGGACAAGCTGGGCAACAAGGTGTCAGCCGACGCAGAGCGCCCAGAAGAATTCGATATTATAACTGAAGCTGTTTTATATAACAGTTGGATGAATCCAGAAAACCGAGAGAGGATGCAGCAAATTATTGCTGAAATTGAAGAAGGAAAATGGTTCGTTTCCATGGAGTGCCTTTTCTCAGGTTTTGATTACGCCCTAACAGATCCCGAGGGACAGTCAAAACTTTTGGAAAGAAATGAGTCATCAGCATTTCTGACCAAGCACTTAAGGTCTTATGGAGGAACCGGAGAGTACGAAGGATATAAGATAGGAAGAGCATTGCGCAATATTTCTTTTTCTGGTAAGGGGCTTGTTTCACAGCCCGCAAATCCACGGAGTATTATTTTTAACTCTAGCAAGGCTTTTCAAGTACACGAAGAAGACAAACTTACTAAGTTTTCAATAGGAGATTATCAAATGTCAGACAACTCAACTCTTTTAGAAAAGCAGGTTGCAGAGCTTCAAGCTGAACTTGCCAATGCTAAAGCAGAGAATGAAGTCATGAAGCAGAATATCGAGGATGCAAAAGACAAAGAGTTTGCAGCCACGATTGAGGCTTTTGAGGCCGATTCTCAGCAGCGCGCTGAAGAGGTTAGTAACCTAGAGGAGACCATCAAGGCTCAGATGACTAATGTCGCTGAACTTGAAGATTCCTTGGCCCAAAAAGCAGAAGAGCTTGCTGAAGCTATTAACGCTTTAACAGAGCAACAGCAACGAGAGAGGCAGCAGAAGCGACTCGCAAGCCTGATTAACGCAGGCTTTGGCGAAGCAGAAGCTGAAGAGTCCCTTTCCCTTTACGAAGCACTGAATGACGAAGCGTTTGACGCCATCGTTGCCAAGTGGTTTGATAAGAAGGAAAAGGACGACAAGAAGAAGAAGAAAGAAGACGACAAAGACGCCGAAGCTCAAGTTGAACCCGACGCTGTTGAAGCAACTGGAGAACCAGAAGCAGAAGTAGCAGAAGAAGCAGAAGCAACGGAAGAAATGTTTGATGAAGTAGAGTCCTCTGAAGCAGCGCTTGTAGATGCTGTCACTGAGGAAGACTCGTTGCAGAGCACCAGAGCCAACTTGGCCGAGTGGCTTTCAGAAAACGTTTTACAAAATAATAAGTAATCTATAGAGGAGATTAAACATGGCTCTCAAAGCAGACAGACATGAACTTCAGACTGACATCAGCTTCTTCTGCGACGACTCTACGACGACGACTCGCGGCGGTGTTGTATGTCATGATGGCACTACGGCATCTGGTGCAGCGATGGACCAAGGTGTTGCAAAAGTTCGCTATCAAGCGACTGTTACTACATCCCACGTTCCTGTTGGCATTTTGCTAAACGACGTGGTAAACAAGGACTTAACTCGAACCCATCTTAATCATTTTAAAGATGAAGTACAGTTGGGCGGTAAGGTTACCGTTCTCCGTAAGGGTTGGGTTGTAACCAATTCGATTCCGACTGGCGACTCTCCAGTGGCAGGCTCACGAGCTTTTGTCAATGATGCTGGAGAAATCGGCGTGGCGTCAAATATTGGTGCTTCCGGTAGCCTTTGTATTGGCCGTTTCTTGACCGGTAAGGACGAAGATGGCTACGCCAAGGTTGAAGTTAACCTTCCTAACTTTGGACAAGATACATAATCTAACCAACTCAAAAGGAGAATATAATGCCTACTAACAACAGACCTAGCGAAGAACATCTTGCCCTGCTTCGCCAATCAGGGGACAGCGACATTAATGTCGCAACTGCCGCTCAGCGAGAATTCGCAAAAGCGTTAGAGCTACCCCTAAGAAAGGGCGTCTTAATGGGTAATGTTCTGGGCGACATTTTTGAAACTATCAATGTCGAACCGGGCAGTACCACAGAATTCCCACTGGATCTTATCTCTCCGGGTATGGAAGGCGAACATGTTGCCTACACCAACCCCGGCCACGGTAGAATCCCAGAACGAGCAGTCGAAAGCGACTACGTTACTATTCCTACCTATAGTATCACGTCTTCAATCGACTACCTCTTGCGTTATGCTAGAGAAGCTCGCTGGGATATCGTATCACGCGCTATGCAGGTAATGGAAGCTGGATTCGTCAAGAAAATGAACGATGATGGCTGGCATACCCTACTTGCCGCTGGTGTAGACCGAAATATCTTGGTCTATGACGGCGATGCCACCGCAGGTATGTTTACTAAGAGACTCGTTTCTCTTATGCAGACCGTGATGCGTCGTAACTCCGGGGGCAACAGTGCTTCAGTAGGGCGTGGACGCCTCACTGACCTGTATGTCAGCCCGGAAGCTCTAGAAGATGTTCGCAACTGGGGACTTGATCAGATCGATGAAGTGACCCGGCGTGAGATCTACACCGCTGATAGTGAGGGCGCGCCCATCACACGTATCTTTGGTGTCAATCTCCATGCGATGGACGAGCTTGGCGAAAGTCAAGAGTACCAAGACTTCTTCATCAATGAGCTTGGTGGTGCGGTGCAAGGCTCTGACGCTGAGCTTATAGTTGGTCTTGATCAGTCCAGCAGCGACAGCTTCGTCATGCCGGTTAAGCAGCAGCTAGAGATCTTTGAAGACCCTGCTCTTCATCGTCAACAGCGCGCTGGCTTCTACGGCTGGGCAGAGCTTGGATTTGGTGTTCTGGACAATAGACGAGTCATTTTAGGCTCCTTCTAGGCGCTATTTTCAACCCCACCTAAGAAAGGCCACCTCCACATAACTGGGGGTGGCTTTTTCTTTATGTGTATATAATAATAGAACATGTGTTTTTAAGGACTTAAATATAGGAGATGACCTATGGCTGCGTTGTCCGATTATCTGGAATCTGGCCTGCTTAATCACGTTTTTAGGGGTGGCAGTTTTCCAAAGCCCACAGGTGTTGCTATAGCGCTTACTACTAGTGCTCCCAAAGATAGCAATACGGGGCAAGGTGTATTATATGGGGGAACGTTCCCCGAATTATCAAGTGGGATTGACTATGATGGTGCTCCCACTCTAGGCGCTCAGTCGTCAGGAACCAACTATAGTAGAGTTTTACTAGGAGATCCTAGCGTAGTTGGTGATACAGTTTGGTCTCACGTATCTGATGATTTGGACGCTGGAAGCGGTATCATTAGAAACAGTGGGCAGATCGTGTTTAATACCGCCCTTACAGATTGGGGCTGGGTATCTGGAGTAGCAATTCTAGACAGTCACGAGCTTGGAACTGGCAATCTGCTTATGCATGCAACACTAGAAAATCCACGCTTAATCTATACAGGAGATAATGTTAAGTTTGATGTTGCAACCTTAGAAATCAGCTTTAAGTAGAATAAGCAGGGTCACTTCTGATGATTTTAAACAAACTAAAACTTGTAGATAATATAGTCCGCGACCTCGCTGACAACTCTACGGGTAAGATTTCTCCCCATGATGTCAGGCAAAATATGCTTGATGTCATTGATTCTATACATCTCCTCACAGCAGACCAAAATTTATACTCTAAGAATTTTGGAACAGTAGACACTCGGACAACGAGGGCTGGCGATCTAGCTATAGGTAAGCTGCACCTTGATGGCTATGTGAGCGTAGACAATTCCGCATTTGGCTACTCCTCTCTATCTGAAAACTATAACGGCGCAAGAAATACCGCGATTGGCTCCCACGCACTATCCTGCAACCTTTACGGAAGCGGTAATACGGCTGTTGGCGTAAGTGCTATTGCCGGAAACGTATTTGGTTCTGGCAATGTTGCTCTAGGTAACCTCGCCCTGCAAAGGAACAAGTGGGGGAATTACAATATAGCCATTGGCCATGGTGCTGGCTATTATATAGGTCAAAACGAAAGTCACCGCTTCTATCTGGGAAGTCACATAGTTGATGACAACGCAGTTTGCTCCAACCCCCTTGGGTCTGGCCTTACTCCCCTTATGCTTGGAGACCTTAAGGATCTCAAGCTAGGTATTGCCGTTAGCGGTCTTCATGAATATGGCACGCTTCAAGTTGGCGGTGATATTGTTCCATCAGAGAACCCCGGAAAATACAACCTAGGTCATCAAGAAAAGCGCTGGAAGAATATCTTTGCTTCAGAGGCGCTTGACTACCCCGATAGTAGTCACTTCTCTATAAGAAGAACCGTGACGACAACCCCCGCAGGGGTAGTTACCTACACTCCCTCTGAGGTTATCTATCTCGAAAGCGGAGGCATGATCGGGCTGGGAACCAATGCTCCATCTGGAACACAGGGTTTGGTTACATCTAAGGGTAATATCGTACCGAAGTATGATAACTCCTACTCCATCGGCCATCCAGATCTAATGTGGAGCGGCGGTTACTTCAAAAACATCAGTGTTAGTGGTACTGCCGATATAACCACGTTCAACTATAAAGAGATCAATAGCTGCACCTATGAGTGTAAAACTCTCTATCTAGCTTCAAGTGGAGACCCCTGCTATTCTGGCGGTCCGCCGTGTGGCTATCTTACTGACCAAGAACTAGAAGGCGGCGGCCTCGTTCTTCAGTCAAGTGGAGCGGCTGGTTCTGCCGAGGGATTCTTCAGGCGTAACTATGAGTGGACTTACAGAGCGCCTGACTCCACTCTAACATGCCTAGAAATTGACAGCCCTTACTCTCGATCTACTTGGAATAGTAATATCAGTATTCATGTGGCCTCTGGTAGTCACTTGAAAACTGATAGAGTCATTGGGAGAGATAGCGTTGCACTATTAAACGAGAATGGCTGCTACGGCTGGTTCATCCAAAGAGATGATGATATCATTAGAACTGGTGATCTTGGCCAGAATGAAATACAGAAGATTACGGTCAATGCTACGGCTGGCACATTTACGTTAACATATAGCGGGCAAACCACATCCGCAATTGCCTTCGATGCTTCTTCAGCCGACATACAGTCCGCACTAGAAGCCCTATCAAATATCGAAGTGGGCGATATTGTCGTTACTGGAAATGATGGCGGGGTTTGGACTGTCACATTTACTGGCTCGTTAGCGAAAACTAACGTTGCTCAGATTACATGTACTAATGTAGACTTAACTTTGGGCGGTACGGCAAACGAAAGCTCCAGAACATTCTTTGCACACCGCTTCCAGTCTCGCGTCGTGTCAAATCACTCACATAATGGTGTCTTACGCGATTTCTGGGCGTATCAGCCTCCCTATATACGGATACGGTCCAATCAGGTTGCGACTCAAGGAAGCTTCAAGCTTCGTATGAGACGGGAAGACACCAATGTCCTCTTTGATACTGAATTAATTCCATTTGACGCCACAAGAACAGAGATTTGTGATGCTGTCAATGCTGCTGTACTAGCACAGGGAATCACAGGGGTGACGCTGCATGCGTGGGCCTATGAGTACCGTCAAGATAGAGTACCGGTTGGCCATACCATTTCATCGATTGTTGCCACTTACAACCTTCACAACCCAACTTATAAAGCGTTGAGTACAGGTAATAACCATTATTCATATTTATTCTGGGTGGATGGGCGTTCAGACCGAGCCGGAACATTCGAGATACCAAACCCAAAAATCAGCTTCTACACTACCGAGGCGAGGAGTAGCCATATTTCTCAGCCGTTTCATGACTATGGTATGGACGGGGTGCTTTCGCTTTACGCATCCGAACCCCACGCCGGAACTTATAACAATGAGAATAACACACACACCGATTTTATTCACTGGGCCGACAATAGCGAATATGACACCGATGCTGAACCGTCTGATGTAGGATTTAAGGTTGTGTGGCGGCAGGAGAGAACCGGCATGCCGGACAACCCTCTAGTCAACCAAGAGGTTGAGTTCAACACAAGCGACACGGTAGCGATGGCTCAGCCTAAATTTGATGCCGTATTTGGGGCTGGAGCAGTTGAGATATCATCCAACGGAACAGGAATGACCAATCATACAGTTGGCTTGTGGCCTGAAGGATCTGCTGGGGATGACTTCGCTCAAGCAGGTTGGTATATTAAGTATAAAAGCGCTGAACTTTTAGCAGAAGATAAGGTGCCGTACATTATTTATGAGGGTGCGGACCCTTACCACAACGTCGGCCAGCGTTTTCGAACCCTTACAGGTCTAACTGGTGATACAACATATATCTTTTACACCGAGATGCCAAGGCTTGGTGTTGCCCTGTATAGACACGAAGGCGAAGGGCCTACTGTTGATCCGGGTTCATGCAGCACTGCAACAACGCAAGACGGTTCGGCTGATATTACAGCAATCACCAAGGTCGATAATGTTGTCTATCTAACTAAAGAAGATCACATTAAGCCTAACCCAATTAGCCCAGAAGGCAAGATTGGTAACGTAACAGACGTAAACTTTATTGCTTCTGGCGTTGATAGAGATTATCATATCAGCTATTCCCACCTGAACGAGGGGGTTACAGTCGGCCAACGTCTCGTTACCAGAACCATGGAAAAACGGACAGATACAGCCATTCCTCCAAGGGAGAAGGTTACTGGTTTTAGTATTGACTATATAGATGAAGCAGACGCTGTTGGATATACCGGCCAACGCAAAGACCGCTTGGTCATTGCTGCATACGATGACACCGTAGCCCCACTTAATGCTCTGACAATTATGAGGTCCGATGATCCGGGCTTAGTTGGCATTAGTGATATCGAAAATGCCGCCCACGTTATCCTTCCCGAAACCATCTTTAATATTCAGAGCACGGGTGAAACCATAGCTCGCAATACCACTTGGGGAGCAGTAGATAAAACTTCTCTCCAGCTTCTGGGGGCACAAAATAATCCGCTGGATGAGATGTCGGAAGGTGTTGAACTTGAATACACCGTAACAAAGAGAAGAGCCGACATGTCCCTGTGGGACGATGGCGGAAACAAGATTGTTATAACCCTTGATAATGACAATAAATTCATTGGTATCCATAAGCTAGATCCTAATGAAATGCTAACTCTTGGAAGTGGTTTGGACGGATCTGATCCTGCCATTAGTATGCATGAACGGGCTGCTGCCCCAACGCAGACTCCCGATTACGGTAAGATTTACATTAAGCCTAAAACGGTTGCGAACCAAACCCAATCTGCGTACTTGCTAGATGATGCTGGCAATGAGTTTGATCTGACGCTGAACAAGTATGACATGAATGACGCTAGGGCGCTTTATACTGATGAGTGGGGCAACACTCTTGGTGGCCTTCTGTCTAACAAAGATCGATCAACAATTGATTCTTCAGAGACTTGTAATACTGCCTATGGACATAAAGCTCTTTATGATATCAACGGCGGCGATGTCAATACGGCTATTGGGTGTGAAGCTCTACAGGGAGTTACCACTGGTTCTAACAACATTGTACTGGGTGGCCAGTCTGCTGATCAAATCACTACGGGTTCCAACAACATTATCATCGGAACCAACGCATTAGCTACTTCTGAGTCAGATATATCTGACAACTTGATTATTGGCGGTGACGGTATCGGAAACGGACTCGGCAGCGATTACAATTCTTCCACCAACCCACACGCCAAAAAATACAACTTCATTCTTGGCACAAGCTACAACGAAACCTTGATGACCGGAAAGACCGGTCCTACCGCTGCCGATAGGGAGCTAACACTTCCTCTTGGAAAACTTAGAATTACCGCTTCCAATGATGAACTTTTGTTCAGTCACAAGGTGGGAATATTTGGCTCTGATCCAGCTTCAGTCATAGAAGTTATTGATAATAACCATGACCGACCAGAGGGCGGCTTGGCATTTCTGTTTACGGGTATGGACGAGGGTGTGGTTCAAAACCAAGACACCCTGTTTAAGCTGCGTAGCCACGCTGCCATGGATACTACGTGTAATGAATGGCCCGGAGACATATCTAGAACAAGACCATATGCTGAACTGCAAGGCGATCTTTTCCTTGCCGGTTCTATCCAGTTCTGTGATGGAACTAGCATGGATAGCACTAGCGGTATTGTTATTATTGCCGGAACTGGAATTAGCGAGCAACTAAGCAGCGTTTATAATAACATGGAGTTCCACCTCAATATTGAGGAGATGAACAAGGCTAACGCTTCTCCAAATAACTTATCGGCTATACCAAGCAATGATAAGTCATATGTAGCCCTTAGTACTAGTGGTGTAGTTGGCAAGATGTCACTACTAGATCTGAGCACCTACCTAGATCACGGCAAGCCGTTTATATCTGGATGCTACAATCACATATTTAGTAACACAAGTACAATTAATACTACGGTAAATTGCCGAAACTTCTATGCGGGCTACAGGGCTGGACATGGAGCAACCGGTTGGACAGACTCAAACTTTATCGGAACTGAGGCTGGCGCTGGAGCAACCATTGCCTACAACGAGGCAACTAACTGGTCATCAACCTTTATTGGATACCGGGCTGGATACAACGCAGCTAATGTTGATCACGCAGTCTTTATTGGCGCTCAGGCTGGTAACGATGCAGACAACGCGAAATATTCTGTATTCATAGGAGACTCCGCAGGAGACCGTTCAGGATCAAGTAGATCTATTGGCATTGGAGATAACGCACTAGCCGGAACCGCCGGTACTAATAATATTGAAATTACTGCTGGTATTGGTGGATCAAATAGAATTATGTCTGATGTAGCAACCCATGACAATAGGCTTGCTATTGGCACATGTATTGCTGGCATTTCATCGTTGACTGACCGTAGAATATCTATTGGTTCTCCTAACTTTAATCCAGACGCGGTGTTACAGGTTCAAGCACATGGATCTGAAGCTCGATTACAGGAATGGAAAAACAACGCTGGCACGGTTGTGGCCTATGTAGACAATGCTGGCAACTATGTCAAGGTGTAATTAAATGGCGTTTGTTGTAGCAGACAGAGTAAAAGAAACAACATCTACCACAGGTGCAGGCGACCTTCTGTTGGGCGCTGGTAACTTTGGTGGATTTCAAACCTTCTCCCAAGGAGTTGGAGGGGGAAATAGCACATATTACGCGATTGAAAACTACAAGAGTTGGGAAGTAGGCATAGGAACATACAATGATGGCCCTAACACACTTTCCCGCGACACAGTATTATCCAGTAGCAACAGCGACAGCAGGGTAGACCTCAGTGGAGTGTCGATAGTATTTGTAAGCTATCCAGCGAGCAAGGCTTCCATAATAGATGAAGACGGTTATATTACAGGGATCACAACTTCATACAAAGGAGTTTCTTTTCCAGATGGAACTAGGCAAACAACCATACCTTCCCCAAGTGGACACTTAGAAGACTTACCTGACGGCAGGGTTCCTCTAACACTATTAAGACACACAGCGGGAAACGTATTTCATGCCTATGTTGATAATGCATACGACAAGACTGTGGGACTGCACATTGGTACAAGCCCAGCTACCAGTCCAGCTTGGAAGTTAGGGTTAAAAGCATCTCCATCTTCCCCCACGGAAGAGCCAAGCCTTGGATATGCTTACGGTAAAGACGGTTCCGCTGGAATGTATGCTACAACAAGCACTGGTTTTGTAATTCATGATGCAAATGGTTTTTGGGTGAGGCACAATGCGACAGACGTGTTTAATGCAGTTAGTTCAACCACGTCTCCTACCGTGTCCGTGAAGGGTACAATTGGACAATCCTCCAGCCTGCAAGAATGGAACAACCATCTCGGATCTAAGCTCATATCAGTTAGCAGGGAGGGAGCGGTAGTGTTCAACCAGAAAATATCGGACACAGATGCTCCAAAATCCTCTCTGTATTATAGTTCCACGCAAAATAAGCTGGTATTCAAGGATGCGGCAGGCTCGATTAAACAATTATATTAACATCACTTCGATCTTACGCGGAAAATCTAGAAAGATAACTATCGTCAAAAACGTGTATAGATAAGTAAGAAAGACCTTTATATAACAGGAGAGATAATTCATGGCTATTTTTTCACTAGAGATAGCTGACGTAGACGTGGAAAGGGTGCTAACAGCCGTGGCAATGAACTATGGCTGGCCAACCCTAATTGCCAACCCCGCCTACGTAGTTACCACTACAGAAGAACCAAATCCCAATTATGACCCGGAAGATCCAGAGTCTGGTTCTCCCACCATAGAAGTTACCGTATTACCCGTTGACGGGGAAGGTAACCCAATTCCAAAAGAAATTGACAACACAGAAACCAGTGGAGACTTTACCCACCGCATGGTGCGTAATTTTTTGTCGGAACATGTCGCCTCTTATGAAAGGCGATTGGCCACACAAAGCGCTCTAGATGGGTTAGACACAAATGTAGATATTGGAGATCCGGGTTAAGCATGTTTGGACACACAGGGTTTTCTGAGTCGAAGACACCCACAAGCAACGGCATAATGTTTGGATTAGCTTTAAGTATAAAAGATAAGGTTTCAAAAGCTGTCAAGTCTTGTACGAGCATAGCCAAAGCTATGACTATAGATACTCAACACGATAAAGTTATGGCTATAAATACTCAACACGATAGAGTTATGACTATAGATACTCAACACGATATAGAATTATTAGGAACAGACAGAGAGGCTGATCTGGATTATGATCAAGAAATAGCCTACTTAAGTCCATGGTATCGTTGGACCTTCAACAACACATTGGATGATGATGGATACGGAACAAGCAGCAGTCCTAGAAATGGAACAGGTTCTGGAAGCATAGCTTACACCTCTGATGGCGGGATTATTCCTTCTCTGTCTTGGGAATCTATCGACCTTAATCCAAACGATGAAGTAAGAATATCAGACTCTCCAAAGATAAATAGCGGAAGCGGATACACATTTGAAAAACGTTCAATATCTGTTTGGGCAGAATTTGATTCTGTTTCTGGAACTGATGGAAATGGACGAGTTATTTGGGAACAGGGCGGAGGGACTCAATGGTGGTCTATTTATATCTATGATTCAAACTTATATACGTGCATTGGGGAATCGAGCAAGGAGAAAGGATATTGCTTATCACCAGTTTCCACTTCAACTTTATACCTAATCACTGCAACTATTGATTTATCACTATCATCAAATCAAATGAAATTGTATATTAATGGCTCTCTTGCAAGTCAAGCCACTACATCAGCAGGCTCAAGCCTTTCTGACCACGGCGGCAACATCGCATGGGGAGGGCCAAACTCAAGCCCTAGAAACCATTTAAACCAAAGTATCACAGCTAATGTTGACGCAAGATTGGCAGATGGGTGTTATTGGTATGAACAGGTGTTGACGCCTACAGAAATTTCAAACATTTGGTCAGCAGGTAATTAACGAACAGGAGTATGACATGGTTGCCACATTTACTTTGTCTATTACAACCCAACAGGCAATACCATTCAGTTTATAGGTTTTAATCATGGCCAGTGAAATACATGTAGATGATGTTGGCACACGGTTTTTGATGACCGTACAAGATGGTAGCAGTGGAGTAGATTTGTCTGCTGCCACCATTTTGCAGGTAAAATTCAAAAAGCCAAGTGACTTGGTAGTGAGCAGAACCGCCTCCTTGCTATCCGATGGCAGTGCTACATCTGGAGTAATGTATTACGACATCGTTGATGAACTAGATGAGGCAGGAAACTACAAACTCCAAGGAAAAGTCTCGGTTACCGCAGGAACCTTTTACACGGATATTCACACATTTAAAGTAAACTGCAACCTATAGGGGTATAAGCAATGTCGTGGCAAGGTCAAATGTCAACTATGGTTAGGTATTTAATTGATGATACCGATTCGTCTAGCTATAAGTATAGCGACAAACGCATTGAGACCACCCTGTTAGTAGCCGCACAATTTGTCACACTATCGACAGATCTAAACAACGAATATACGATTAATGTAGAGCAATGCGCTCTTTCTCCAGACCCAACAGACACCGGTACTAAAGATAATGCCTTTATCAATTTAACCTGCATGAAGGCTGCCTGTATTATGGTGGGCAGCGAAGTCCGCAGTGAGTCGAGTAATGCTATTTCAATTAAAGACGGCCCGTCTGCCATTGACTTAAGGGGTGTTGCTTCTACATTGGTCGTTTTATATCAAGATTTATGCAAGAAGTATGACCAGATGCAAATGGATTACCGCGCTGGACATAGCACGGTTGGTCAAGCAATACTCGGACCCTATAGTCCGGGATCAAGAATGGTGTCAAGGAACTCGGACAACCGAAACGGATACTTATAAACCTAAAGGAGCAGATCAATGGCGACTAGAGATAAAGATACTATTAAAGCAAATATTATTGCAGACGTTCCAGATAATAACGCTGGACTAGTTTCTGCTAAGGATATTAGAGACAATATGGTTGACACCGTAGAGTCGATCAATCAAATTGTAGCTAGCGGAGATGTCGATAGCGCCTTTCCGTTTACCGGAAGCTCTGTCAGAGCAGCCATGAAAGACGACGCGCATGGAACTTTTATTGCTGAATCTGGGGTTACTTTCAACAACGCCGTGGGCGGCAACAAAACACAGATATTTGCATACGAAGGCCCGCAGGGCATTGACCACACCCAACTTGGCAATCTTGGTATTGACTCCCATCCTCAGTATCTTAACGTAACTGGCATTGCGGCAGGAGACTATATGGAAGGTGGGCTTGGAATGGACACCCACTGGATTGGTGTTTCTGGGTATGACAATAGAGGTCTAAGATTTAAGAAAGTTAACGATAACAGAGACGACATCCACATTGGAGACTCTGGCCATATTATGTTTGAGGACGGGTCGAGACTTGACACTGTCAAAGGCGTAGCCAAGGCTTGGATTAACTTTAAGGGTAGTGGCACGGAGCTTGAAACTGCCGCTGCGGCGACACCCGGATACCAGACGCCTGTAGTTAATTCATCCTATAACGTATCAGGGATAAGTTATATCGATAGAGGTAAATACAAAATCACTTTCGTGTCGGGAGTGCTGAAAGACAACAACTATGTAGCGATTGGTAACAGCAACTGTATCACAGAAGCAACTGAAGCAACAGAATTTGATGTTAACACGGTTGGCATGGTGATGAGAGAGGGTGATGATCTTAGTACGCTAAGAACTTTAACCTTTTATGTGAGGAGTGATGACAACGAGTATGTTGATGCTGCGCTGAATGATTTGATTGTTTACGGCCTAGGGTCGGGAACAACGGCAGATACTGCACCAACTATTAACCCATCTTAGCATGTAGGGGATAGATAAATGCCTGACAAGATAGTAGTCCTATCCGATAGGATAAAAGAGCTAAGCGAAACAACTGGTACTACCAATATGCACCTACAGGGTGCAGCTACTGGTTTTAGCCCCTTCTCGGACTTCTATAGCAATAGTGACTTGGTGTACTATGCCATCACAGATGGTCAGTACTATGAGGTTGGCTCGGGGCAATTCCTCCTGAAGGCCGGTGATGACGAGCTTATAAGATTTCCCTTTAAAAGCAGTGGTCCGGGAGCAACGCTTGACACAGATAAAGTCTCATGGCCTATAGGCGTCAAGGAGATTTATGTAACATACCCAGCGCCGCAGTCTGTTTATACTGCATTTGGATTATCTCCTGACTATAACAAGCCCAAAGAAAGCGGGTTTGCTTTCTGGTCCTCAGCTAATATTCTCAACTATGACTCTAACTTAGTTTGGAATTCTGGTCAAGGCAGAATGGGAATTGGCGTAACCCCAGACCACGCCCTGCATATTGGTGGAAACACAGCCTACTCTTTAGTTAAAGCTTCTGGGTTTATAGCTAGTGAATCTGGCCTGTTCTTCCCAGAAGGTAATGGCGGAACTGCCACCTATAGTGGTGGACGCCAACTAGAACACTTTGTTAGAAACAAACTTGACGACACTGCTGTGTCTGAAGGCAAACTTGGCGGATCTACCGGAAGCTCCTCGGTTATCGAGTTGAGCGGAGTAGTAGATCAATATATCCTACTTAAACAACAAATCAAAGGATCGGTATTTGCTGGTCCCCCAAGCGGCTGTGGTGTTAGCTGTTCACCAGCCTATCCTAACTTCCGCTACCTCACGCTAGACGATCTTCCAGATCTGTCGAGCCTATATGTTACTAGAACTGGCACCACAAGTGCTGGCAACGTTGCTTTCTGGCAGGAAGATAACGTACTAACCGATGATGATTACCTAACTTGGGATGATGCATCTAACAAGCTCGGCGTGGGTAATAACGATCCTCAGTATCAGATTCATGTCGGAGGCACTGCTGGAATTACGGGAGATACCCACATTGGCGGCGATACAATTGCTAGCGGCCACATGTTTATCGGCGGAAATCTCGATGTTGCGGGCAACACGTCCTATATAGACAGTAACGTAGTGACGATTTGGGATCAGCACCTAGAACTAGCTTCTATGAGTGGCGCAGCTATAGTTGGAGATACGGTTATAGACGGAGTGGGCGGGGCAGGCGTTATAATCAAATCAACTGATGGAGACAAAAGCATTCTGTGGAGAAGCTCCTGTGATGCTTGGCAGGTAAAGGGTAAAGACGGTTACAACTTAATAGACGTAAGCGGTATTATATTTAACGGCGACTGCGACCACCTGATCAGCGGAGCTTACAAAGCTGGTAGCGGCCTATCTCTCCATGGTGGGCTAGAGTTTAATGTGGGAGACATGTTTAGTCTTGGAGCTAGCCCCCCGCAAACTATTCATCAGGGTGACACCATCTTAGTTAGTGGAGTCTCTGGTGTAGCAACCACGATGAGCAAAGTGGGGAACAACCATATTCTATGGGTAGACCCAACAGAACTCTCTGGAATACTGAGTGGAGGCTCTACAGCAAGTTTGACGGAAGTTTCCGGCATCCTAGATAATTACATAGACTTTGTTTCTGGTGAATTTGTATCGGGATCAGGTGCTCTCAACAACAAATTTGGGGACTACACCCTTCTGACAGATTTTACTTCTGGCTCAGGCGCTCTAGACAACGACATTACTTCTGTGTCAGGAATGTTTGTTTCAGGCTCTGGCGCGTTAAATAGTAAGATCGACAATCTCAATATTGACCATGAGATTAAGGTGTCTGAGGAAAGCGGAGATAATTTAGAAACCGTTTCAGGTATTCACTTCCCAGCCGGTTCAATCGTATCTGCACACGGTGGCAAGGTAGCTGTAGTAGACTTCACTGCCGGAACTGCCGGAACTTTGGCAGCGCTGTCTGACGTAACGCTTACTAGTTCAACAAATAAAGATCATCTCCAATTCAATGGTGCAGCATGGGTAAATGTTACATCTCCGTCAGGTGCTTTAAACAGCCAGTTCGTGTCTGGCTCTGGAGCGCTTGATAACTATATTGATTTCGTATCGGGAGAACTAAACTCAGCCTCCGGTTCTTTACAAAATGCCACTGATACCAATTCTTCAAACTGGATCTCTGGATCAGGGGCGCTGAATAGCCAGTTTGTTTCTGGTTCTGGAGCACTCGATAACTACATCGACTTTGTTTCTGGAGAACTGAACTCAGCTTCAGGTTCTCTGCAAAACGCCATCGACTTATCTGCAACATCCCTCAAGGTTACTGAGAACGACGGCTCCCCTGAGCTACTCAGCGTATCTGGTTTACAATTCACTAATGCTTCTGTTACGTCTGCCCATGCTGGAAAAATTGCTGTTATTGATCTTACAGCCGGTGCGGCTGGAGATCTTGCTGGCCTGACAGATGTTACCTTGGCCGGTTTAGCTAATGGTCACCACCTACAATACAACGGAGCTAACTGGGAGAATGCAGTTACAGCTTCGGGAGCACTGAACAACCAGTTCGTCTCCGGGTCTGGAGCACTAAACAGCCAGTTCGTCTCCGGGTCTGGAGCACTAAACAGCCAGTTCGTCTCCGGGTCTGGAGCACTGAACAACCAGTTTGTCTCTGGATCTGGAGCACTTGATAACTATATAGACTTTGTTTCAGGTGAATTTGTATCTAGCTCTGGAGCGCTAAACAATAAGATTGATAACCTGCCCGGCGCAACAGCGATTACTGCCGACTCTGGTGTAATTAGAGTGGGTGATGAACTAAGACTAGATCCTAGACTATTAAGTTCTGGTGTTACTGGTAGCACGACAAATCTTATTGCCCTTGGCACTCACGATGCAGGTAGCTGGAATAATCCCCACTTTAGTCTTGGCGACGGCTCGCATACTATACTCATTGGGAATACGGCAGGCAAGGATGCCCAAGTCACCAACCCCGGCAATGAGTTCTTAGCAATTGGACCGCAGGCTGGAGAGCTTTACGGCGCGACTAGCTATGTTGGTGTGCCCTCCTCCTCCTTAGAGAAAATGCAAGACGGGAGTATTTGCATTGGTTTCAGAGCAGGCTGGAAGCATTATCTGAGCAAACAGCTTGAGGCCGGTAAGCCAGATTTTATTGCTGGCTATAATACACTGATTGGTTCCAGTGCTGGTTCCACCAGCTATAACATGTATTCGACTGTTGCTATAGGTAACAGTGCAGGCGAAGGTCAAGGCGCTACCGCTGCTTATGGGTCGCAGTTTGGTGTGCATATAGGAACTTTCGCTGGGCAGAATTTAAGCTCTGGGAACTATTGTGTGGATATTGGTGCGTTGGCCGGTTATTCAACGAAAATGAATTCCTACGTCCACACGATGGGCCGCCATGCTGGAAGCCAGTCATTTCATAACAGACACGTTAACATGTTTGGGACGGATGCTGGTAATGACGCAAGAGAATTAACATGCTCCAACCTGATGGGGTCAGGGGCTGGCTATTATGCAAGCGGCTGCGACCACATAAACCTAATTGGTACTTTTACCGGATCAGGAGCCAAGGATTGTAGTCATTCAAATATAATAGGCAATGAAGCTGGCTATCTAGCAACGGGCTGCACCAATATTAATATGCTTGGCTATAGGGCTGGTTATAATACGGAAAGCAACAGCAAGTCAAACCTCATAGGATTCCAAGCGGGGGAATGGAGTAACGACGTTACTTACTCCGAAGCTATAGGTATGAATGCTGGACGTTTTGCTTCAGGGGTTACAAATAGTGTATTCTTGGGGATAAGCGCTGGTCTTGCTACAGCAGAGCTTGTGAACAATACCAGTATTGGACATGCTGCCGGAGCATACGCTAACGGAGATGAGTGGACTACCAACATTGGTTTTTCAGCCGGTTGGGAAGGCTCAGGTTCTACGAATGGTATTTCCATTGGCGATTATGCAGGGCGTACATCGACCAAATCTTTGCAAAGAGTTGCTCTGGGCTATAAGACTCAGGAATATGCTAGTGGTGTTAGATCATTCATAGCTATAGGTGCCAACGCTGGCTCTGCTGCATCTGGTTGGAAAGAGGTTGCTAGAACCAACCCCTATATTCCGGGCCATGCAACAAACAATACAAGTCTGCATCAGTACAGTATTGCTATTGGTCAAAATGCGGCACAGAGGACTGAGAACACCAACCAACTTATTGCAATGGGACGTAGGGCTGGAGCGTGGACTCATGATTCAGAGCACGTAATAGCTATGGGCTACCGTGCCGGAATTCAAAGAAAAGAAAACGATACTTCTATCTACATCGGTAGAGATGCAGGTGCTTATTCTGAAGGTGACGGAAGCACTCCCATAGTTGCTGGCGGAAACCATCAGCTTTTCATTGGCCATAAGGCTGGTAGATTTAACACCGGCGACCAGAATATGTCTATCTTGGCCAACGGTTCGACGGCTGGCGATGCGATTAACGCGGGTTCGCTTGCTTCCCCCAAAGTACACAATAACCGTTTGAATATTGCAAACCTCATATATGGTCATACCGGTAGCACGGCGGGTCTCAACAGAAAGCTTATGATTGGTCATATTGCTGGTTGGAATGGGTCGTCATTTGACGCTCCTCACGATCATCTCGCAACACTGCACGTTGTTCCAGCAGACGCAGGCCATACTGAAGTATGTTTGCATCTTGCGGCTGCCCATAACGGCGCACCAGCTACTGATAGGCTAAATAGCACCGGATACACAGGTCATGGCAGCACATTATCGTTGCCGAGTGCAGCCTCGAATGCTCGAATGACCACGAGAACGAGTAGGCAAGATACGAATTATACCTCCTCCAGCAATCAGTACACTCAAGATATGAATACCAGTTGGGGGTCAGCGGCCAATGATGGGGCTTACGGCTACTTCTTTAATGTCGATGCAGAAGGTAACATGGCGACTATTGGCCAACGAGGATTTCCTATCGTTCCTAGTTTTAAGAGAACGATGACTGATGGAGGCAATCCATGGGCAAACTCGAATCAGGGCGATCCCGGATACCTCATGAATAGCTCTAGTAGGGGGGAAGGGCATGCTATAAATAGACAATCCTGCCTGCGATGGTTTAACAAGAAATATGACCCCTATGACTACGAAGTGGGAACTATGATATTCGCACAGTTTCATCACGGACCCACAGAGGCGATGTGGCCATACTTGATGATTCTTGGTACAGATAATGGTAGTAGCGGAAACAGAAAGTGGAGATACATTCCAATGCCAAGTTATGATATTGTTGAGGGGAACGGGTGGGATAACTGCGGCTTGAACCAGCCCTTAAATAGATTCTTCTACGGTCTTCCCATGGGCTACGGCACTTATACTAATCCTACACTTACTTCCAGCAATAACGTGGCGAAAGCTACTGTGAGGCGGAGATGGACAGGTGGAACCCCGCATTTAGGATTATTATAAGAACACAAATACAGGATAGTTTTTTTAAGCTCTTTAATATTTTTGGAGAAATACAATGCCAATCGACGTAGCTTATAGCGCATCTGGTACTTCCAGCGTGCAGCATAATGGTTATGTTATAGTGTCAGTCCAAAAAACTGGCAGCTATAAAGCCTTAGCTCCGCAGGTAAATGCTTACCTACCTTCGGGTACGTTGCATGCTAAGTATACCAACAGATTTGACGATCCTCGTTACTATAGCGGTGATAGCAACTCCTAGGTGGTACTATGCCAGTAAATATACCTCAAAGTGTTTTCGACAAGTACTTTGACGTGATTGACTCCACGTTTACTATTTTTGGAGTTACATGTCAACTGGCTACCGTTACGCTTGAGGAAATACCTTACGATCCTAACAATAACATACCAGATCACAACGATATAAATATTCACCGCAGACATGATGATGAGTTTGACCGTGGAGAAAAAACTTATAGAGAAGTGGAGACGGTAGAGGATATTAAACTTAAGGTTTACTGGGATAATAAGAGCTTCGTAAAAGTGGGAGGCGTAGCAGTACCAGAGAACGCAATCCAAACCATCGCAATGATGACAGATTTACCAAAGATACTAAGAGCCAAGTATTTGATAGTCCACAAAGATATTAAAGAGTACAAGGTGATGAAGTTTGAGAGATCGGGAGAGCACTTCCCGATGGGTCTAAAACAGAACAGATATTTTGGCTGCTTTTGGAACAGAGTGTAATGAGCGATATATCACTAAGGCTTATTGATAGCATTGACGTAATTGAGGGAAGGGCCAGCGCAGCAATTGCCCAACACATGAACAGGGTATTATCCACAAAGAAGGGATTTCTGAAAGATGAAATAAAGAAGATGTCCCGACTGTGGATAGTTAGTCAGCCAGAAATTATATCACTAAGAAATAACAATTTAGCTGCCGAGCTTGGACTGCCAGCCGGTTCTGCGAATAGCGTAGTAGAGTCCATTGTAATATCTATACAAAACGCAACAAGCGTATTGTTTGAAAGATTTAACGTAAAGCTTAAAGGGGGCGTGTCGCTTAGGTTTCAGCCAAGTCACTTTGCCAACTTGCTGGCACTGGCACAGGGGCACGTTAAGCTGCCTGAAAGTGGAGATTTGCACTGGCTGCAATGGTTGCTTGAACGGGGAAACGATATGATTGTAACTAACTACCATTTTGTTCCTGATTCCGGTAGGGGTCGGTCTCGCGGAGGTGTCATGGGAAAAGGCGGTGCTTGGCGAGTTCCTCCGCAATTTGCTGGAACAAAAGAAGACAACTTTATAACGAGAGCCTTTTCTGACAGAGAAAAAGATATTGAGGAATTATTTACTAGAACCATTGGGCGGTAAGGTGTTAACATGGCCGATGCTTTCAACCTGAAAGGGTTCAAAAATGTTTTTGATTCACAACTCAATAACGAGTTGCAAGACAATATGCTAGAGTGGCTTGACTGGGCGCTGCTACAGAAGGGCAATTACTTTAGCGTAAGCTTAGGAGAAACTAACTACAAGGGATACGATTACAGCCAGCTTAGGCTGTCATCTGACAATCGCCATACTGCTGGTACGGCTTGGGAGGGATTCAAGGGGAACTGGGTTTGGCAAAGCGGGGTCAGCTATAGCCCAGCACCAAGTGTTGGAAGTAACAATGTGCATCCGGGAATATCCGGCGTATATGTTAATTCAACATTTCATCCTAGTGATACTACAGGTACTTATTCGCACTATGTAGATTACTATGATGGTAAGGTGGTGTTTAACAGTCCTATACCAACAGGAAGTAAGGTTCAGGCTGAGTATAGTTATAAGTGGATAAACGTTATCTATGCTAATGAGGTTCCTTGGATTAGGGATGTCCAATACAGGTCGTATGACTTAAACGGAGAATTCTTAAAGACTGGAAAAGGGGAAGAAGAGACACCCCCTGATGGAAGGCTTCAGTTACCGGCTATTGCCGTTGAGATTGTGCCCAGAAGAACACTTCGCGGGTATCAGCTTGGGGGCGGTCAGTGGGTTAGTACGGATATACTATTTCACTGTATAGCTGAAGATGACAGGACTAGGAATAAACTGGTGGACATAGTTTCACTGCAAAATGACAAAACTATATATTTGTTTGAAAGCAACAATTTAGCTGCCAGTGGCAAAATGCCGTTAGACTATAGGGGAACACCTGTATCTGGAGCCTTGCGGTATCCAGACTGTGTTAACGATTACTTTGGCGGTACTGTAAGACTGACTAATTCATCAGTTCAGGGAATGGAGACGGTTAACAGCAATTTATACGCTGGAATCGTCAAATTGACCACTGAGGTTATTCATGCAGATATTTAGGTTTTGTGTATAATAAAATAGAGATTTTCTAACTTTCTACAGGAGAGATAATAATGGCTGCTAACAATAGAATTTTCTATGCCTGCCAAATGGTTGGACTAGCCAAATCGGGCCACGTCGCCACCCATAGTACTGTCATCGACGTTGATGGTAATCCGGGTACGGACAAGATGTATGTCGCCCATGGTGTCCAAAGCGTAGGCATTACAACCAATTTTAACTTGGAACAAGCTTTCGAGCTTGGTCAAATTCACATTTATGAGAACATCGAAGGTCTACCCGATGTCGAGGTAACCATGGAAAAGGTTCTCGATGGATATGAGCTTCTTTATCACCTCGCTGCTCCGGCCCCAGAATCTGTTGGTCTGGTGGGTCGCAGTAAAGAGCGATGCGACTTGTCTCTTGGTATCTACAGCGATGCTTTTGACTCCGTAACAGATAGTGGTCAGAGCGCTGTAGCTACTGGTGACGCTGCATACGGTAAGCCCCCCGTTGAGGTTTGGTGCTCAGGTATGTATATCGGCTCAATTAGCTATACAGTTCCCGTTGATGGAAACTGTACAGAATCTATTACCCTACAGGGTAACAACAAAGAGTGGATTATTGACAAGACTAAAATGCACATTAGTACGGATAGTGAAAAGTTTGGTAAGCAAGAAAACTACTCAAACACCACGGTTCCAGATGCTCCTAGAGCGCTGACACAAGCTAGTGGTGGTATTCAGAGACGTGAAAATGTACGAATGCAAAAGTGTATTTTCCCGCAGGGGATTTACGGTATTGCTCAGAATACTACTGCCGGTAATAACGTCAGTGATGATGGAAGTCCTAGCGTTCACATGCAGAACGTTTCCATCAGTACTGACTTCTCCAGAGAAGACATCTTGGAACTTGGGGCGAAAACTCCTTACTTCCGTGCTCCGGGCTTCCCGATTGAAGTTACCTGTGACATTGAAGCAATCGCCATTTCCGGTGACTTCATTGGTGCATACGAAGCTGGAGATCCTAGGTTCTTTGGCGCTGGAGCAACACCCGGAGGCGCAGTTGACTTCTCTGCCTCTGGTGACAACACCAGTGAAGAGACTATCAAGATTGTCCTCATGGATGGTACTTGTTTTGATCTTGGCGCAAGTAACCGCTTGTCATCTGTAAGTTATGGTGGAGGCGATGCCACTGGTGGTAACGTCAGCATCTCTTACAGTTATACGAACTTCAACGAATTGGACGTGCTACATTTCCACGATCCGGCTCGGGATCTTAAGTATACCACCAACCAGAAAACGGATACTGATCCATGGTTATCCGCGTACCCAACTTAATTTAAGCTGGGCGAGTTTTTGTCGCCAAGGATTCAGTTGTGTGGCTTGCGATAGCAAACCAAGGATAGCGAGTGTGCCGCACAGCTAGGAAGGATTATTATGATACATTATGCTCCCGTCATGAGGTTCACTGATGAAACAGCATGAGCGGGAGTATTTTATATCGTCTATTAGATCTGGAGTTTGCATTATTAAATATAAGGGTATCACTCTCAAGGTTCACAATCCCACTATTGAACAAGAGATTGAATCCTGCTTGGTTTATAACAACGCTTATGACTTAGCATATTCTGATGATGTGATGGATGAGGAAGAGGTGCTAGACTGGATGAGGGCCAAGGGGTTGTGGTCTTATGAAGATGAGCAGAGAGTAGAAGGGTTAGAAAAAGATATAGAAAATCTAAAAGTTGGTATCTATCAGGCTAGGAATAACGAAAATAGGAGGGAACATATTCGACTGGGTATTCGTTCTGGTGAGGAGCAGATGGCGCAGATGCTTCTCAAAAAAAACCAGTATCGAGAAAACACCTGCGAAGGAATAGCAGAAAACGCTAAGTGGGATTGGATTGTCAAAAACTGCACAACTCTAAATGAAAAGAAGTTTGATTTTGAGTCGGCGTCAGTTGAATATGTACTGTCCTGTTTTAGAGAATCTATGCTCCCCGAAAGCAAGATACGAGAACTAGCGCAGAATGAACCTTGGAGATGCCTATGGGTAGTTAAAGAAAACTCGGGGACTTCATTGTTTTATAACCACGGGGAATTGACTTTAAACCAGAAGAATATGATCATCTGGTCAAAAATGTATGACAACATACAAGAGTCTATGGATTGTCCAAATGACGATGTGATTCAAGACCATGATATGTTAGACGGGTGGTTTGTTTTGCAGAGAAAGAAACGAGAGAAGGAGCGTGCTGAGTCAGAATTTGAAGGCTCGACCTCCAGCGAGAAGATTAAGAATTCCAGTGAGATCTTTGTCATGGCGGAGACTGGAGGAGATAAGGATAGGGTTGAGCTTATGAACGACATTGGTGGTCAAATGACTATCAGGCAAAGAGAGTCTGTCATGAAGCGTAACCAAGGAAAGAGTACTGAGCAGAATGAGTTCCTTGATGAAAAACTCAAGGTTACAAGGCAGAGTAACACAATGTACAAAGGAAAATTTGGAGGGTAACCTATGGATAGTAACTATGCTGACCTAATCAGAAGCAAGTCTGACTATAAACAAACAAGAGAGGATAAATACAAAGTAGACTCTAAAGACCGTCTGTCCAAGATAATGAGGAAAAAGATAGAGACGACTATGATTGGTGCGTTAAGCACTATAGAAGAACACTTCGGGTTTTTGTGGAACAACGAAGACGGAACTCCGTTGACAGCAGAACAAACTACCATGAAGGATCTTTATCAGCAAGTCAGATCGGAGATATTAGACAAGGGGAACAATCAGGCCAGAAACACTGATGCTGAGCTATCTCAGTACGAAGTGGAATGGTTGAAGTATAGTATGGAACTACCTGTTATAAAAAGAAACTTAGAGGAGGGATAATCATGCCTAAAGAAAAACAAAGAGTAGTAGACGTTGTGCTTGACGAGGACAAGCCAGATGAGAAGATTAAGATCGTTGTCAAGAAGCCATCGAATAGAGTGCAGACTGAAGCGGCACGTATTGGTGCCTTAGTATGGACTAAATGCATTAAAGATGGTGTCATGACAAAGCAGGAGCTTGAAAAGTTCATGACCGACAAGGGGATATGGGGCAAAAATAAAGAGCAGGAAAAGGAAGACCTCTCAAAAGAGATTAGTGTCCTTGAAAAAAAGCTGTATCTTGGTGGAGAAAGTCCCACAAAAAAGGGTGCTCGCCGCAAAAAGATTAAGCTTTCAGAAGCCAAAGATCTAGCGATTGAGATGCGACGTAAGCGAGGAGCGCTAAGGGACTTGCTAGCAGAGAAGATTGTTTTGGAAACCAACACTGCCGAAAGTCTTTCTGAAAACGCTAAGTTTGATTATATTGTTGCTAAATGTACATTCCGAGAAGACGGAACTACACCAGTCTATTCTAGTCCAGAAGATTATGGGCAGAGGGCCGAAGATGCCATTGCTTTTAATGCTGCTGGGACACTGGCTGAAATGATGTATTCTATTAATAAGGATTTTGAGGCCAAGCTTCCCGAGAATAGGTTCCTGTCTCGATTTGGTATGATCAACGAGGAAATGCACCTAGTAAATAAGGACGGCACTACGGTAGACACTAAGGGCAACCGGATCAATGACGATGGGCACTATCTTGACGCAAAAGGAAATAGGATTGACCTTAAGGGTAATGCTTTGGATCAAGATGGTAACTATGAATACGCTATCGATTTTGAAGACGATATCGGACTCAGCACAAAAGAAGAATCAGAACCAAAAACTGAAGAAGACAACACGGAAAGTTAGTGGATAGTGTAGTCGCAACCTAGAAACGGGCTACCTATGGCTAAATTTGTACTTACTGCACAACTGCAACTGCAAGCACCGCGTAACGTACAGCAAGTAGTTAGACAAATCCAAAATCAACTTAATAACGTAAAAGTTAAAGTTGATATAGAGGGTGCGTCTAAGGCACAGACTGATCTGAAAAAGCTGGATAAAGGTGTCAAGCAAGTCACCGATTCAGCACACAAGATGGGCCAAGCTTTTGCTGTATCCGTTAAGAGGTTTGCTGCATTCTCTATCGCTACTAGAGCTATTGGTTTATTAACCCGTGGTCTAGGTGGCGCTGTGGCAGAAGCTATAGATTTTGAGCGCCAGCTAACCAAGGTAGCTCAGGTTACCGGCAAAAGCATAGGCCAGCTTAAAGATCTTACCAGAGAGATTACTCGACTTTCTACAAGGCTCGGAGTTAGTTCTAAGTCTCTAATTGAGGTTTCAAGAACTCTATCTCAAGCGGGTTTAGATGCTCAAGAAACCAAGGTTGCTCTTGAGGCACTAGCTAAAACGTCGCTTGCTGCTACGTTTACTGATATCCACCAAACTGCCGAAGGCGCAGTTGCCATATTCAACCAGTTTGGAAAGGGCGCGGCAGCTTTAGAGAAACAGCTTGGTTCCATCAACGCTGTGGCTGGTCAATTCGCTGTTGAGGCTGGCGATATCATCGCAGCCATCCGGCGTACTGGTGGTGTGTTCAAGGCCGCTGGTGGTGACCTCAATGAACTCATAGCCCTGTTCACCTCTGTGCGGGCTACCACGCGAGAATCTGCGGAATCTATCGCTACCGGTCTGCGAACTATCTTCACTCGTATACAGCGCCCCTCTACAATGAAGTTCCTTAAGGAGCTAGGGGTTGAGCTTAAAAATGCAGAGGGTAAGTTTGTTGGTCCGTTTGAGGCGGTTAAACGTCTGTCTGAAGCTCTCTCTGATCTGCAACCCGGAGACTTGAGATTTGTTCAGATAGCTGAACAGCTTGGTGGTTTCAGGCAAATCGGTAAAGTTATTCCATTGCTGCAACAGTTTGCCGTTGCTCAGGACGCTCTTAATGTAGCGATGGAAGGTACGGATTCACTTACTAAAGACGCCATGACTGCCCAACAGGCCCTTGCTGTAAGAATCACAAAGGTTAAAGAAGAGTTCCTTGCCCTAATCAGGTCTGTCACAGAAAGCAAGACTTTCCAAGTTATGGCTAATACAGCCATTTCCCTAGCTTCGGCTTTAATCAAAATAGCCGACGCCCTCAAGCCCTTACTTCCTATGCTCGCCACTATGGCAGCTATGAAAATCTTTGGTGGTATTAAGTCCTTCTCAGGCGGCTTGCTCGGTAGAGGAGCAGCAGGCGGGGGGGCTAGAGGGTTTGCTAGTGGAGGGTTAGTTCCCGGTCAAGGTAGCAGGGATACCGTTCCAGCCATGCTCACTCCGGGTGAGTTTGTTATTAAAAAGTCTAGCGTTAAGAGTATTGGGTCTGATCGTTTAGCAGGAATGAATAAGTATGCGGCTGGTGGTACAGTCAGAAGAGGGCGAAATGCTTATGGCACCGGCGCTGGGGGAATGTCTACAGATGATATTCTTGCCGCAGCCCGAACAGGACCATCCGTTCCTAGTGGTCCCAAACGAGCAAAGTCAAAGATTCGTGGGCAGGGATCTTCTGCGAAACCACTAAACTTCACGGTGCTGCCCGGAAGGATTGGGGCTTTCTTTTTAGATCCAGCAAACCGCCCACAAGGTGAAGATGTAAGCACTGCTGCTAACGATCAATTTGGGCTTAATAAAACCTCGTTTACCATTAAACCCGGCGACAAAGCTTTTGGAAAACTAATTAGGGCTGGTGTCACTACGGGTTCAGGTCTTACCACGCCGGGGGCTTTGCCTTTAGATGTGTTACACAGAGGTAAAGGGGTCAGAGGGAAGCCGGGAGCGGCAGATAAAAAGTCGGGTGTTGAGGGAGTCCTTCACGCTATGTTAAAAGGAAACCGTAGTAGCTTCTCTGGATTTTTTCCAGCTACGGGGAACTTGAAAAACAATAAAAAAATAAACGATAAGGTCATGGAGGCAACCAGTTCAGCCTTAGCCGATGCGGTTGGTGCTGTTGGAAGTCAGGTGGCTCCATTCTTAAAGGCCGGTAGTATTTCTGCGGGATTTTCAGATGCCGCAAAAAAAGCTATCAGAAATGACGATAATGCGGTAAAGAGTTCTGCCGGATTTGTTTTTGAAGGTCTTATCCATTCTCTAACTGGAGCCTCTCCCGGTGGTGGAACTAGCGGTTTTGATTTTCCATTCAAAAGCATTAAGTCTGCTCGACCTAAACTAGAAGGTTTGTTTGGTAGCGGCGCTGGCCGTATGATCAAAGCTGACGCAAAAAGAGATTGGAACAAGAGGGGCGAGATTAAGAACAAGCTGCTGAATGATATTAAAGCTGGCGACTGGATGGGTGTTGCATTAGGAAAAGTTGGCTTGGATACTCCTCAAGTTGGTGCAGGTTTGGGATCAAGGAACAAGGGGCAACACGGTGTTCTTCCTCCTGTGACAAAAGATACAACTTTTATTAAAAGGGCCAGTGGAGGCTCCGTTACAGACACTGTTCCCTCTCTCCTCACACCCGGCGAGTTCGTTGTTAATAAGAAATCCGCCCAAGGTATTGGGTATGGCAACCTCTACCGCATGAACCAGCGCGGCGCGGAAGGCTTTGCTTCTGGTGGTGTAGTCGGTGGCCCACGCAAATTCCAGATGGGTGGAATGATGGGTGGTATGGGTATGAGTGGCGGAAATGTGGGCTTCGCCCTTGCTGCTGGTTCCGCCATGGCCGGAGAAGGTTTGATTAGTCTCAGGAAAGCCACCGATGAAGAAGCAGAAGGAATCAGAAGAATAAGCGGCATGTTTACACAGTTTGGTGCTCAGTTTGGAACAATGAGCATGTTGATAGATAACTGGAAAGGCAAGAAAGAGGAAGAGAGTAAAGCCTTAGAGGATAGCGCTAAGGCATATCAGGAAGCTACAGGCTTGAAGGAAGAGGAGGCTCAGGCTCAGCAAGAGTGGATTAAGCTGCACACGGATGAAGGTAAGTCGATGGAGGAGATCGGCAAAATCCTTGAGGACATGAACAAGAAAAAAGCTGAGTCAAAGGCAACCTCTGGGATGTCAGATAATCCAGAACTAATCAAATCTCTAGAGGATTTAGATCGGGGATTTGACAAGGAGACCGGCGGTGCCGGAGAATTGGGACAGATGGCCCAAGCTGAGATGTCGGGTGTTGCAGACAGGGCTAGGACTTTGAGAAATGAGCGTAATGAGCAGTCGTTTATTGCTAAGGGTAAAAAGAAAGAGTTAAAGGAGAACAAGAAAAATCAGCGTGGCGTTAAGGTAGAACACGACAAGGTTACAGAAGAGATGGATCTCCGCCGAACAGCACAGGCGGAATTTCAGGGAAGGGAACGGCGAGGGCAAGACAAGCGAGAAGAGATTCTTGCAACTAATGAGCAGGATAAGCAAGACGTTGAAACAATTGGGAGAAGGCAGAGTGGATTAAAGGGTGCTGCAACAAGGATGCAGAATCGCAAGGATGAGATTCATCGTGCTCCAAAGTTTGGCGAGGAGAGTGTTGATCTCCCGAGTGGCGTAGTTGGTATGGGTGGCAGGGCAACCTCTGCTGACAGCGAGTTGGGTCAGGTGTGGGGGCGGGGTCAAGAGTTATCCGAAACCGTAGGTCCAGCAGCACAGGAGCGAGTCGCAGCCGCCGACAAACAGGTGGGGCAAGATCAGGCAGCGCTTGCTACCGCCGAAAGTAGGAACAGGAATCTTCAAGTAGGGGCTGCGAATTGGAAAGCGGCTGATGATGTGACTGCGGCTGAACAGGAGTTAAGTGACGCAAGAGGCCAGCGATTCCGACAGCGGGATGATCCCGGAGCCGCTGGTCGCACTCAAGCAGAAGCAGTCGCTGCTGGCGATTTAACCATGACGCCGGGCTTGGAGGCAGAGAATGCCAACAGGGTTAAGCAGGCTCAAGCGAAATTGGATCAAGCAAAACAGCAGGCTCTTGGTGGTGGTGGCACCATGGATACTGGCGGTGGTGGCGGGGGAGGGGCAGCCCAGCTACAACAGTTGCAAGTTCAAGCTCAGCAAGTAAATATACAAGCCCAAAACGTTAGCACTTCAGAGGGGGGTGGTGGCGCAGAGCCTCTGTTTAAGACTACGGAAATGGCTGCTGCCGAAGCGGAACTTGCTAGAGCACAAGACCCCACAATGGACATGGGAAGTGTCGGCTCTCGGTATGCTGCTGGTGCTGACACAACGGCGGAGGAAGCTAGTCTTGCAGGCGCACAGCAACGTCAACAGGAGGCCGCTTTGCTTAAGCCGGGAGACATGACGGCTGATCTCCCAGAAGGCCATCCCGCTAACGCAGATCTTGCCCAGAGCACGGCAGAGCAGGTGGCAGCGCAACAACAACTTAATGATCTTCTGGATGAACACAACGATTTGGCCAACGAAGCCAATGCTCTTTCAGAGGAATACGGCCAACTCCAAGAGAGCCTAGCTGCAAATGGCGACAAGCAAGCGGAGAATCAAAGATACTTGAATGAAGCCATATTGCAAGAACAGGAATCTGCTGCTGAACTGTTGGCGATTGACCAAGCTTTGGCAGAGAATGCTGAAGCAAGAAGAACAAACGGTGAAGAGCTTGCAATGCTTGGGCGGGCAGATGGAGAACTGCACAGACAAAATAACGAGCTACTGGCCGAGGCTGCTAGACTGGAAGCAGAACGCAAGGAAGCTGCTGAAGCTGCCAGCGCGGCTAACAAAGAATTGGGGCGGCTGGATGAAACAATAGCGGCTGGGCCGGAAGCTCTTGCGGTTAAGATGGGTGCCTCTAAGCTAACAAGTGCTGTGGGCGGTAAAGACTCAGAAGCTGGTAAGAATATTGGCGTGGGAATGGAAGCAATTACAATGAAGGCAAAGGATGCGGCTGAGGCACTGAAAGGTCATAAGAAATTCCTTGTTGCCTACTCCAAAGAGCTTGCTCGTGGAGTTGATCCCGCTAAGGCTATGGCTCGCGCTATGGCACAGGCCGCTCCTGCTACCAGTAAGATGCGACGAGGACTTGCCCAAGCTGCTGCTGGACTGCGAAATTTTGGATCAAAAGCTAAGAAAATGGGGGGTGCGATTAAAGAGAAGTTTGCAGCAGCCAACAAAAAGATGGAAGGCTTTTCTAAAGCTCTGGGCGCGGGCATTTCAGCCGCCACATCTATGGTTTCATTTGTTCAGGGGCTACAACAAGAGCAATTTGACAAAGCTCTTGAAAGCGGTGATGCTGATACGGCTATGGGGATGACGGAAAGTATGGGCACGGTGGATAAGATTGGCGGTGCTGTGCAAGGTGCCGCTATGGGTGCTGCTATGGGTGCTATGTTTGGACCTCTAGGTATGGCTATCGGTGCTTTGATTGGTGCTATTGGCGGTCTGGTCATGGCCTTCTTGGGCGCTGATAAGAAACAAATTGAAAGAGAGAAGAAGATACATGCGGTGCGGGTCAAGTCTGCTCAAGAGAGTACCGGCAAGGCTATGGAAAACATTTCCGAGAAGGGTTTGCAGGAAGGCAACCTGAAGGATATGAATGCTGGATTTAAGCAGCAAGAAGCTTTGATGAACAAGAGGAACACGGTAAATAACCAGCTACTCCTGACAGAAGAAGAGCGGGAGAAGATGGAGAAGCGGCTCGCGGGAGAACAATTAAAAGCTGCTACTCTGATCGGCAAGTCTGTAAAGACCGAGGCAGAACTTGAAGCTGCCATGAGTTCATTGGCAAACGATACCATTGGTAGCTCAGAAGCTGAAATGGATGCTGCTAGGTCGGCGTTCTTTGTAGCTCAGGCTAACAGGGAATTAGCAAAGTCAAACGCAGACCTGATCAAGATTACTTCCGCATTTCAGCGTGCTACCAGCGCTGTCGATAACTTTGTCAACGGCTTGGAGACTGGAACCAATAGGTTCGACTCTATTGTTAGCGATCTAGAAATGTCTCAACAGAATATCGCCCTTGGTCAGGGTGGGGTTGCCTCTGTGGACGCTGCCAGAGATGCCACAATGAAGGGATTAGAAAGGGCTGGTGTTCGTGGTGACTCTGATGTTGGACAAGCTGTAGATAGGTCGTTTAAAACTATGGAGAATACAGCTTCATTCATGTCCAACCTGCCGGGCAAACTAGAAAATCTAAACTTTGGAGAAGATAAGTCGGCAGCAGGAGCAAGGGATACAATACGATCACAGCTTATGACTGCCGACATGGACCCGAAGCTCAAGGGCGCTATTGAAAAAGCCATGGCGGGAATGAGCGATCAGCAGCTAGAAGCCATAGCTAAGGGCGAGGGAGACATATCTCAACTGCTTAAGGGTGTTGGCACACAAATGAACAAGCTGGGACAAGCTGGCTTGGAAGCGGCCAAAGCTCTACAAAAACATGAAGCCACTATCATTAAGCTGACTCAGAAGAGAATTCAAGCTGAGGCGAATTATATAGTAGCTCAGAAGAAGTCTATTGACATAATGATGGAAGCCAATGAAATCATTGCTAAAGTCGGTGGGCCAGCAGTAACTCCAGAGATGAAAACTCAGGCTACTCTAGCCAAGGCTAATCTCGGCAGTGATAAACTTGGGTTAACACAACTTAAGACGGGGAGTGCAGATGAACTAAGGCAGCGGACAAATGAGATTATGCAAAAGTTTGGTCAGCAAGAAATAGCTGGCAGAACTCCAGATACGTTTAGTGGATCGCAGGGATTAGACGACGATAAACGAGCAGATCTACAAAAGGCAATGCAGGATCAGATTTCCCTACACAAAGAGCTAATCAAGGGTAAGATGGAAGAACTGAAGATCCTTGATAAGAAGAATGCCTTAGAAAAATCATCACTGGAAGATGCCCTCAAGGGAGACATGCAGTCATTCCTTAAGAAGCAGGCTGCTGTAGGAGCTACGGCTGCTGCTGCGTCAGGCGACCAGAGAATGATGAGAATGTTTGGAGTAGATGCTATTGCTGAAGCCTTTAGCAATGTAGAAAAGATGAAGCAAGAGGGAGTTCAGGACGTACACGGGGTTAATATACAGGACGTTTCTCGAAGCTTAGCCTCCACCGGCTTGGCCATGAGAGGTCTTGGCAGCGATCCTCGGATGACTGATATGCTTGCCGGGCAGATGCCAGAACAGGAAGCTTTGAAGAATGAGATCAAGGACTTAGCTGTAGGTCTTTCAGAAACCGGTCAGGGTGCGGCGCAGCTTGCAGAGATGCAAGTTCAGACAGCAAATATTACAATTGCCACTGCCAACTTCAAGTTTAATCAGCAACTCAATCAGGCGGCTGGATTGTTTGGTGGTGGAGCCGGTGTTGACGCGAGGCGATGGGGCGGAATGATACATGCAAGCAAAGGTATGTTCATTCCTAGGGGAACCGACACTGTACCCGCCATGTTGACTCCCGGCGAGTTTGTAGTTAGAAAAGAAAGCGTTAACAGAGGAAATAATCTACAGCTTCTGAGAGGCATGAATAGCGGCTCTGTAGTTTCCGATGGGTCTATAGGGTTCTCTCGCGGTGGACAGGTTGGATACTACCAGCGTGGTGGCACAGTAGATGGTGGCGCGGGCATAGGATTAGATCCTACCGTAGCAAATAACTTATCTGCTAGTTTAATTGCCTTCAATAAAGACTTGGCGGCAAATATTTCTTCACTAGAAAATATGAAATTCCAGATACGTCTGGATACAACTAATATCAATGTAAACCTAAACGGTACTAGCTTCTTGGCACAACTTAAGGATAGCTTGAAAGAAGAGCTACTGGCCGAGGTTGGATCACGCATCAAGGAATTGAAATTCAATGACGCTGGAGAACCACAATCTAGTTCTAGTGTATTAGGATAGAGGAGTAGGGCGATGTCTCTAGAATGTCTATGTGTTAGACATGGAAGCGGAAAGGCGCAAGCTTCTGGCGGCGTACTTAGGGCTAAGCTTAGCTGTGCTCCAGCCTGCGTTATCGCCAAGCCTACCGGTAGAGGGTCTATTAAGGCTCTCATGCGGCGAGAAAGAGGCGGTAGCGCCAAGCTCACGGCTACCGGCCACATAACTGGTGGCGAAGTTGTGGATGTCGCATTTGAGAACTCAACCGTTAGAGCCTTAAAGCCCCGCCTAGCAGTAGACTTTTATCTTGGAGGGGCATGGGAGGATAGGAGTGTAGGGGAGGGAGATGACGACAGTTGGATTCCGCCTCAATTTCATGGTCATGGACACACCCATTATGGTAAGAAGGTAAACCCTGTTGGGGTATTTAGCATAACTCCCGGACTAACTCAGGTTCATAATCCAAGCAAAAGATTTAAAGCTACGGGTAGTCTACGAGCTAAATACGCAGACAAGTTTGCTGGTAGCTTTAATGACTTTGGCTGCTTCCATAAGCTGTATCCCATAAAAGATATAGACGTATTATATGATGGCGGGTACTTTGTTAACGAGTCTAACAACAGCGGCAATCTCTATGACAGCGTGGACGAGGGTGTATTTACAGGCTCTTATCATACCCAGTCTGGTATTAGTTATCGCATATCTGACGATCTCAATACTTTTATTCAACCTTCTGCTGTCTATACTACCGGCAGATTCAGATATAAATGTGAAGTTACTAATCCAGCCGTAACCGCCAAGGATAGTAGATTTTATTTTAGAGCATCTGCTCCTAGGGAAAACTATTCCTCGAAGGTGCCACCAGTATATAAAGTCCAAAATATCAGGCTGGAAGATCCCTCTGGAAATCTCATTATTAAATATGAGAATATTAGTCTTAGGGGTGACGCAGATTATGATAGCTATCAGTATGTCAACTTTGGAACCTACGGAAGTAAGCCAGAAACAAACAATCTATTGCTCCATACTTGGCATGCCGACTATCCATTTATGGAAGAAGGTGCGGGGTACACCCTCAGCTTTGAGGTTGATGTCGAGTGCCTAGACGACCCGTTTGATCGAGGATTTGATCCGGGTTATGAAGACACCTGCGCTCTGTTGGACCCACAAGTTCCACACTCTGGAAATGATTACCTAGCCTTGGATGGCGCTCCGCTAGCCACTCAGACTCAGCGGCTATCATTCCTAAATCCCACTAATACGATTAGAATATCTGCCATTGAGATATGTAATAGTGGAGGGTTTGATACTCTGAGAGAGCAGTACATGCCTATTCACTTCGGCGTGCAGGAAACCGGCAGAAGAATGGAGAGGTGTATACTTCCATCATTAATTCCTACGTATGAGTTTGATGCTGGAGTATACCCCACGTCTAGCAGTGTGTGGTCAGACTCTATTACCGGACTTACGAACCAAAGCGGAGTGGGTGCTGGACATCTAACATCACTCATTAGAAACCCATGTAAGAGTAGTGCAATTACTCTTAGTTCTGCTAATCAAGTCGCTGACTCAGGTAAGCTGCTCCTTGAGTTTAGACATCAGGCCCCCAAGACTGTTAGCGATTTTGCAGGAGGGGCCTTTGATGGCAGCTATCTTCTGAGAGAGTTCAGTGTATCCCATAGGTCAACATATACACCAGATGATCATCCGTTTATTGTAGACTCCGTATATCTTAAGGTGTTAGCCAAAAAAGAAGTCGGAAGCAGGGACTATGCTTTAGATATTGTTGGGTGGAGTGACGACAGGCTGCTCAATGTTACTTCGGCTGTGGGAGGATTTTTGCAAAATCCGTCTGGAAGCGAAAATAACTTCGCACCTATAAGTAGTGGCTTCAACCCCACTAATGAGCTAGCCTTGGGCGGAGAGTCTTTATCTGATAAGAGCCAGTATTATGACGCTAGCGGAACCTGCAATGCTGGCGGCGATCACTACATCCTTTCTAATACCCCCATGGTCACAGGGACGAGTTTTGGCTGGTACGAAGTACCCCTTACTATATATGATGACTGTGTAACGCTTGGGAAATCTCCAGATTTTTCACAAAGCTCCTTCTTTGAAAGGTTGTTCTTAGATATATTCCCGCTGCCTAGCGGGGCTTCTATAGCTGCGGCTGAATTGTGTGTTAAGTACAAGCCAGCTAATGGTTTAAACCTAAATACTATTGGCTATGAGAGAATAAGCCGTATTGGAAAGACCAGAGAAGAAGGGAAGATCACTCCAATTGGCAGGCAGACCGCTGATGATATCATAAATGCTGGTTCTGGCTTGTCATCTCTATCTGCTATATCAAATATACCACATGGCTTTACGACCCCAGACGACATTAAGTCTAACTACTCCAGAAGGTGGAGAGGCTTGGAAGGTATTGTTCAAGGCCCCTTCGATCCCGACATGTTTGGCTTTGGCTTTAAAAATCCAACACTAGACTTCCCGCTGCTTTCTGGTTTCTATGATTTTGATTATGATAACAACCTTATCATCAAGTCTAGACCGCTGGGTAGCGGGTTTGGTTCTGCCACGGGAACCATGACTACTAGCTATAGCGAGCACCACTTTAAGAACCTTGGTTGGAGATTTAATAGTAGTGGACTGTTTAATCAGTCTTTGCCAGATCTGACTGGCCCGTATAGAACAACTGACTGGACTTCACTATCTAAGACTGGATTCAATTTTGAAAGTCATGAGCTACATGGGCAGATTGCTGACGCGTTTAATAATGTAGTTAGGCTATCAGGAGTTAATTCTTATATTAACTTTGGTCATATAGATACAGTTAGCGGATTTTCTATCTACACACGATTTACACCGGATGCCAATGTTAGCGGTGTAGGATTTAACTTGTTTGAGTCTGGAGCACTTGTGTCCAAATGGGACGCCGGAAAGGATCTGGAGTTTGCTCTGGGTTATGAAAACGGATACCTATGTGGTTACGCAACAGACAAGGATGACAACCTTGTAAAGGTAAAGGACACAATTACCTATGACAAATATCAATACCCTCTTTCTGCGCTCTTAACATACAATGACAACAACTCTAGCGGACTTAAGCTATACACAGATAATGAATTGCATTCTGGTGTGTTCAATACCCTAAGAGCTTCTTCAAGCGAGTTCTATAAAAAGACCGGCGACAGCAATATAGTTCTAGGATATTCACCCGGCTCAGGTGTCGGGATGAACATGTTTGTAAGCGAATTCGGTATTGGTACATATCACGAGTCAGGCTGTCATATTGTAGAAGCAGATCCCGATCTGACATTTAAAGAGATACTGGCAGAAAACTTCCTAGCTGGAAATAGAGTTAAATTCTGGGCCTCGGGTGAGCCTAGCAGTAACGATAGATATAAGCTATGGAGTTATGTGGATGAAGATACCCTGAAGTGGGACTTGGGAGCATTTAAGGTTTGTGAGTTCAGTCCAGACTTTGACTTCTTTACTGACAGGGAAGGTAGGGACTTAATCTCTATCAATATTAAGCATGACGGCTCTGGCTATTTGCAGAGAGTTGACATGCCAATGCCTGAGTCTATTAGTTATAGTGGTCTTGCCTATCATACCCAAATTGAAAACGACTTCTTAAGATTCAATCTATCAGATGCGTCAGATAACTTCTATACTGCCAACCACCCCAGAATTACTAAGAGTCTTCCTCAAGGCTATGCATTTGCAGACAGAGCCTTTGTCGTAGAGACAGTTCTTGAACATGAAACCCTGAATAGCATTGCGTGGCCAGACGGCAAGCTTGGTCCTAAGCTAATTGTTAGTTTGTACACAAAGAATCAGGAGCCAAGCTCTTTCTCCACAACCAATTATGGGCTAATCAATAGAGACATCCATTACCTCAAGCCGTCTGGTTGCTGGAGAAGAATTGATAGCACGTTTAATTACAACAGTTTCTTTGATGAGTCTGAAGAGTGGGCATTGTTCCCACCAACTAGGCGTCTGACGGAATTCAATAAGAAGTATTATTCGCAGGACGTGAATGATATGTTCTTGCAGTATGACTTGGTTTATCCTTCTGGTCCAGCATTTGAGTCCAGAGTAAATGTTCACAGTGCCCACGTAAGACTAGAAGACGCATTTATTGTTCCCACGGAAGTGTCGGGTAATGTAAATCTTACCACTAGTGGTGAGCAGAGACCTAGGGAAACTCTTCCTCTGCACTCTATGACTATATGTCATCTGGACAACTTGTCTTCTGGACACAGATTCTGTTCGGGAATCTTGGAAGGTATTTATCCATCTGGCCTTACCCTGTACACTCAGGGGCCAACTAGAATAGACTCGCTGTTTGATGGTTCTGGAATGACGCTCTTTACGTCTGGAGCTATTCACCTTCTAGGTAGCGGTTTCTTCAATCTACTTGCGTCAGGCGGAAGCCTTGGTTCTGCTGGATCATCTGGAACAGGCGGCGTCGGCGGAGAAGACTTCCTAGGAATGAACCTTTATGTTTCTGGGCAATATGCACTATCTGCCAGAATGCCGCTGTTTGCATTTAATAACCAGATATCTTTCCGACACGGCTTTGGACCCTTCTATGTTTATGGTACTGAAAATGGAAACCATTCTGGAGTGAATGGACATTTCTATCCGCTATACACAAACAGGTCCGCAGCGGAATCTGATAGCAGCGATGGTTTGGCTCACGCGCATACGTTTACGGAATATCCGGGAATAACTTTCTATATGCCCCACAGTGACCAGAACCATGGCATTGATAAGGCCCCATCTTATCTAATAAATTATGATGTCTTCCCGAAATATCCAGCACTTAATCTGAACACCCACGCCTCTACCCACACTGGACATTTCAGTCATATTCCGATCTATCTGCATCAGTATGCAGAGTCTGTTAGAAGCGATGAAACTAGCAGTCTTAACATGTACACTAAAGCTTTGGGGGCCTTGGCGAGTCGGTATACTGACGGATTCTTCAACTTGTATACAGGTTCGCCAGCCACGCCATCTGCCAAGATGCCGCTGGTTATCTGGAACGATATAAGTCTTATTCCTAGCCTTGCAAGCGGCAGCTTCAATCTCCATACCGCTACATTTGGAGCCGGTCTTGGGGCGGATTATATGACTTGGAATGAGTATAATTATGGACACGATATAACTATTGATGATAATAGCTTTGCCACCCTAGAAGCAGATGATGAGATTCGAGGGGTGGACATGGTCTGCTACGGAGCTTGTGACGCTGACGGAAACGAAAAGTGCAATGATCCTCCAGTATTCACCCACGACGTTGTGTGGCGTCCCGAGTCGTGTGTAACCGGAGGTATCTTCAGACCCTTTGCTACCTATACTAACTTAGATACCAGAGGCTTTAATACCGATGTTGGGTATAGTGGTCACTTCTACGGAATGAGGAAGTATACAGACCTGAAACCCAACGCTCCATACGCTCTAACTTTGCGTGGATCTACTGGCACAACACGGAGCATTCCTCTACCAAGAGATTGGGAAGAGTGGGAATATGGATCAGTAGATGATGTAAAGTTCTCTGGCATTAAATTTATTGGTGACTATCCGTATCTTAGCGGACAAAAACCGATAACACCGCCTTCTGGCAGGATGGAAGGAGATAGGTACGGAAAGGCTATTTCTGTCACTGACGAACTGATGGTAGTTGGCGCACCCCTGCATGAGTTTGATGAGCAAGGAGGAAATACATATTTCGACTCGGGAAACAGTCGGCTAGCTTGGGTTGGTGGCAGTGGGCTTACGGAAGCTGGTGCTGTTTATCTATACCGAAGAGGCCCTCAGCCCCAGTCTCCAAACATGCACCCAAGTGGACACAAAGCTTATTGGAATCTAGAGTCCAAGATTGTTTTGCCGTCTGCCTATAGAGGCGACTGGTTCCATTGGCTGCCGGGAACTATGTCGTTTGGCGGATTGCCCAAGCTTCCGGTTAGACAATGGGAGATAGGACAAGAGGGGAGAAGGCTTGGCCACTCCTTGGATGTCGCGTCTACAATCAAGACACCATCTCTCTATGAAACTAAAAGAGAGATCATAGTTGCTGGAGCACCACGAGGCTCGTGGTCAAGAGAGTTTGACGACGTTGTTACATCGCCAATTAAGGTGGCCGTCATGGTCTTTAGTGACGAATTTGTTTACAACGAAAGAAAAGCCTCAATTATCAAAGCCAAGGTAGACGCCGTAAACATGCTCTACAGATACTACTCCTGTCCGCCAAGGGAGTTGGATTTGCAAGTTTTGGTATATGAACCAACTGGAGTGGGAGCACCCGGAGGGGGACTAATACAAGGTACACTAGACTGGATACACCACTCTAGAATACCTCGCAATACATATACTCATGGACAGGTGGACAACACAGACGAAATAACCAGTGGGATCAAATCGCTATTTCACGAGGCTTTCCCTTATGACGTAACAAAGCCACACAATAACATTCCTCCGATTGTTGGCTTTTACATTGATGATAGTCGGTCACTTGGTAGAGAGGAGCTTACTCCCGCCATAGATCAATTTGTGGGTCATTACAATCAGTACAGTTTCTTAAGCGGCGTTCAAGACGTTTATGACGTTCAGGATAGCGGGCATATATATGAGTATATTCCCGCTGTCGATGCTGGAGAAGACTGGGTTAGGATGACCAACACTCTTACTGACAGTCTGCTGGATAGCGGTAGGCTTATTAGAGATGATGGTCTTCGATTCATATGTAGTGAACTCGGTCTTGAATGTCAAAACCCAAACCTCAAGGAGTTTAACTTGCCACCAGCTAGTGGTGGTCGGGTATATATTTTCGAGAAAGAAAGCGGCGTATGGAATCTTATTCAAGAAATCAAGAGACCGGCCCTAGAGTTTTCAGAAAACGATCCAGATACCGATGCGGCGGCTGGTCTTGACGAAGGTGAAGGTGAATTCCTAAAGCCGGTACTTACCTTTGATGGCTTTGGACATGCCGTAGCAATTAGCAAAAACACGGAAGTTGTTTCTATTGGCTCTCCTTATGTGGAAGAAGCATGCTTGATTTATCAATACGATCCGGCAGAAAAGAATCGCTTATACAGTCACGTTAAGTCTTGGTTAACATTCAAGAATGAAGACAAGCAGTACGATGACGTGCTAGCTAGATGGGAAGAATACGAAAGAACATTTGGAGACATGGTTGCCTCTCAAATGATATATACTGAGCTTAGCCCTAGTGAAAAGTTTACTCTTAGGTCTGACCCTGAATATTGGCAAAATGATGTCAACGGATCAATTCAGGAGTACAGAAAAATATTCCAGTATGGGTATTCAAACATCCACCATCGTGGCACTTGGCAGTTTATTCCTTCTAATTTTGCTCCTACCTCTAGATTGGGATGGAGCACGGCTGTTAGTGAGGACGGTGACACCGCCGTGTTTGGAGCACCAACCGACAGCTTCAACGAGTTTGACGACACCAACGTATACTATAAGTCCCATAACACTTGGTCGTCCTATGTAAACGCAGGCGCTGTTCGTGTGTTTGAGTCAAGAAAATATAATCCCCACTCTGGCGTAGTGGAATTCTATAAGTTTGGAAACTTGGATGAAAGCACTAGGCCGGTAAGCGCGAGAGCAGAAGACTATAACGACCTCCAGCATACTTTTGGAACAGAGAATATTCCGTTCCATAGAACCAAGTTCACTGATGTGGAAATACCAAGAACTGCCGGGTTGGCATTTATCATTTCTCCAGAAATTGATGCGGCTAGTGACGAGGTTATAGAGAACATTAAGGATTGGCTTGCTCTTGGGGACAGAACTCTTGTTATTGCTGGAAATGATCCTGTCTGGGAGGGCAATGGAAAATACGAGACATCCAACAAGATTATCAATAAGATTCTATCCAAGCTAGACTCTAGAATGAGACTACATCCTGCGCGGAACGAATATGAATCACTTCCGTCTTGTATGCCTTCCGGTAGGGCTAACGTTCTCCCATCCTTCTTCCCCGCAGGCGGTAGAAGTACAGAGGTTACCCCTCAAACTATGTTTGCGAAGGGTGTGGCAGATATTAGGATAGAGCTACCCACTTGGGGTACAGGATACTCTCCTTGTGATACCCTAAATACTAAGTGTGAACTTCCGTCTATGCATCAGGGAGATCTACGATTTCAGTGGGGAGCCGCTTGTAGAGTTGGTGGTAAATGTGACAAGATAAGAAGATACCCGGTCAACTGGCCATTCTTCTTTGGGACCATCCCGTGGCCATGCCCAACATGCGACCCCGACCCACGCAAACCTCCTATTGGTCCCAATGAAGAACCTAAGCCGTTACTCGTTGCCGCAGAATACATACCGTCTATTACGATTACGTATCCAGCGTGGGACTCAACACACACTGAGCCAATCATGTGTCGTCGCTGGATTGATAGGCCAGACATGGTTAGGTATGAGTATAACCCGGATTGCTTTGAGTCTGCTGAATTCACTTGGTCTGAAAATAGTGATGACTATACATCCGAAGACAGGGCTAGATATATTGACCCAGAAGAGTATGAAGGACGAGACGCCCTGATATATGCTAAGGGTAAATCAAAAGATACCGATCCTCCGGTAAGGTCGTATGAAAACGTTTTGCCTGAGACTACACTGGTTAGTTCTGAGGCTTGGTCTGGCAATGCGACATCTAAGGTTGTTATGATTGCTGCTGTAACACCCGAAGGACATGCAGGCCCCGGAAGGTATAACCTCACCTATAAGGGGGACGACAACACGTCATTCTATCTCAATTTAACTACTAAGAAATGTGTAGGAAAAATACCAGAAGGCGGAGTAATTGCTCAGCTTGGTGGGTGGACAAAGCGTACAAGCTTCCAAGATGCGTTTATAGGTTCCCACCTTGGTGAGTGGGAAGGGAATGACTTCTATGGAAACAAGGGCGATGGCGGGCTTGGTCTGTTTAATACTAAGGGGTGGACATTAACAGAGAACTATGTTGTTGAAGAAACTGATCATAACGGCATACATGAGAGCTATAATGTGTGCTGGGTTGCTAATCCTGACGGTTTGCCTAAAGAACAAGACGTGGAAGATATCAAGGAGTGGCTAGACAAGGGAGACAAGACTCTAGTTATCACCTATGCTAATGAGCTTTATTGTCAAGAGTCAGACGAAACTGGGTACAAGCCTTGTAATGAGGGTGAGGGTCAGTACTCTGGAGAAGACACGGGACGTTGGCCCCCTAGTCAGAAATATGCTAGAATAGTAGAAAATCTCTGTGACACATTTGGAATAAAGATGAGGCCAGCATATTTGCCCGGAGAGGGGCAGTATGCAGAATACCGTCTTCATACTAACGGGGTGGGGCCAGAACAGGAAAGAGACTCAAACGATTTAGCTATTAAGGGTTGCGGCAAGCCTGCCCATAAGGTTAAAAGGCTTTACGTTGATGAGTGGGGTGAACATATTTTGGGTCCAAACTTCATTCCAATTGACAGAAGTTGTACCAAAACTGGTGAGAACGAGTGGTCAGACTGCGCTGCTAACCGAATGGTTTGGTATCCTTATATGGTCAGAGATATAAGGTGGACGCCAGCATCTCCATTCTGGCAGATCAAGCCCGGCTTGGCAAGGCTAGAGGTTCCTGCCTTGGCCAACTCTGGCTATCGCTTGTTCTATACCTATGTAACGGAGCTTCCAGATGAAAAGAATTATCTGAGGGCTTGGACACATCATGTCAGGAGAAGTCCTCATCCAGACCATAAATCAGGAGCCTCTATAAAGCTTTATGACTATGATGATAATGACAAGCCAGTGTTAGCTGGCTCTGGTCATCTAACAAAGGATTTGATTAAAACACCAGTAGGTACTCCTGTTACTGTATCTATGAATGTTAGGGCTGGACACGAAGTAGACAATCTAGAGTTCTATATTGAGGGCACAAACCTGCGTGCTGGAAAGACATCTGAAGTTCCTAATATCCCGAAAACCGTTAGATTGCTAGCCGTATCAGGAGCGTTGCTACCTGTAAACAAGTTTATACAAAAGCAGGGTTATTGGGAAGATTATGTCTGTGGAGAAAGAGAAGTAACGGTGCATCATCCTGCGGAAACGTACACAATCCCCGAGAGGATGAGACCTATAATGACAGACAATACTAAATATTGTCGTCCAGTGGGTGGAGCTTGTGCTGATTTCGATAAAAAACTTATTGCTGATGGACCAGTTATAGCAGCAGAAGAGCCAGAGCATTTCTCAGTATTTCCGGCAGGACATAAACGATCTAATATTGTTCTGTTATCCGACACTAGTATGATTCAGGGAGACTGTGGATGGTACAGAGAAACTCCCAGTGACGCTTTTCCCAAGCAACCCAACAGAGACTTTATACTAAGCCTGTATCCACAAGTTTTCCATAGGGGCTGGATAGGCAATGCTGGAGAAGGGGTTACGGCTGCCGGTGCTGACCTGCGACAAAACTTAGAGGGCGGTAGAGAGTTCCGCCATATTAAGAAGCTGCTCGCCCCAGACCGAGGAAGTCCGCATAAGTATTGGGCTGCTAGTGGGCTAACGGGGCTGATAGAAAACTTTGACAGTTCTCCGGGATTTGGTGGCTCACCAACTCGCGCCCCCTTGTCCTACTTCACTGATGACTTTAATTTAGACCCCAAGGATGTGGATAGACCGCCAGATCCCAAAACAGGCGAACAGATTAAAAAGGAGATTGAGAGATTTAGAAATGTTATAATTCCTGCCCACGGCCCGTATAGCAAGTTTAGTGGAGAGATTGACGGAATACCATTCATAGATCCCGGCCCCGGAGGTGGAGTTGCTCCTAACATGGTTGCGGAAACAACGTATGATATACTGGACTTTGATCGTTTCCCGTCTGGATATCCCGGAGATCTGTTCGGTTATGCGGTTAGCCTGTATAGCGGAAAACTAGTTATTGGTGCACCCTACAATGGATTTATTAATGTCTCTGGCGAAAGGACCACCTTGTGGGATGATGTTATAAACTCTAACGCTATAAACTCTCCGTCTGGGCTTCGGCTTAGCAATTACGGGGGGGCTGGAGCAGCCTATTACTTCGAGAGAACTGGCAAGGGTAGTGGAGTTATGGGTGGATATCAGCCATGGGAGTTCTTACAAAAAATCAAGCCAAGCGGTGTTAATGTTGGTCAGGACGCTACGGATACCCTAAGCGTAGATGACGGACATGTGCTGGGACACAACTCATATAGCTCAGAAGACGTGACCCATAAGACAAACATCACTGACAGATTTGGTCAAGCTGTCAGTATTGATTCTGATTTTGTAGCGATTGGGGCACCCGGACATGACTTCGCTACCTACCACGATCATATTTATGATGGTGTTCATCCGCAGAGTGGAGCATTCTTAAGAAAAGAATTCAATGTCGAATTTGACATTCCTTTACATAAGATTTATGATCTTGGAGAATCTGGACTAAGAAACGATTTCAAGGAGAGCGGAATCAAATCTGTTCTAAACAACGGAGCGGTATTTACATTTGATCATAGGATTGTGGATTGGCCTAGAAGAATTAAGGAGTGGACATTTGCTGAGAAAATTACAGCACAAGGGTATAACTCTAGAAAACAGAAATCCTACGAAGGAGCCGAGCTAACTCCAGTATCTGGAGCAGAAGATGATCACTTTGGAGAGTCTGTTGCAATACATAGATCCAAGAGGACTGATAGCGATTATACAATGGCTGTTGGTGCTCCCCATCACATGTTTGCGGCGAGTGGTAATCATACAACTTCTCAGCCTCTCTTGAATGCTGGTGCGGCTTATACATATGACGCAATGCTTAGGAGGCAGTTGCCGTCTAACGCTAGTCCAGATAACTGGATTATGGCAGATCTGTTTGGAGAAATTAGTAGCATTTCAAAAGATCTAAACCATCTCAAACTACACATTGAGCAAAACGCAACCGGAAGCCCCATAAAGTATGAAACAAGCGGTGTGGTTTGGACTAATGTAGATGGAGAAATCTTCCTAGAAGCATCGGGACAAGACCCGGCAACAAAGAGTTTTATTGAACATAGAAGCTATATAGAAGTAGTGTTTGGAAATCTGCACCATGGAACCCCCGTAAATGACGCTGTAAACCTGTTTACATCTGGTATTGCTGGTCCGTCTAGTGGCAATATGAACCTTGTTATCATGGGTCCAGATAGTTCTATAGTGTATAATAGTATGGGGTTATACAGTCCTGCTGTTCTGGGATACGCATCTGGCGTGGAACCGTGGCATTCAGGTCTGTTCATGTATATGGACTGTCCAGTTCCGATAGGCGTTTCTGGTATACATACTGGCCCTACAGATTCTGGATTGTGCATTTGGACTAGCGGTATAGGTGTAATAAATCCATCTGGTTATGCAAACGGAGTAAGGGGCGCATATTACCATATTAGTGACAGCGGGGTCTTTGGGAGCGACGGAAGTATATTCCACAAACCATTCCCCTTGAGCATAAGAGGAAAATAATGCCAATTTCAATTAGATATCTTAATGATACCGCACAAGAATGTGTGCTTAGACCCGCTCCGTTAATTTCTATATCTCACAGTATAGATAAGACTGGCGGTGGAGATGCCATAGGTAGTACGTATTCTATCACGCTTAACGGAAAAATATTAGAAGACCGTGGGTTTCCTCTTGCTAGAGACTCTGCCGGTAATCTTTTTGATCAGGTGACTGACTTGGGAGCAGCAATCCCTTGGCCGACTGGACCACTCAAGGGGCCGTATAATACATTTGATACCTCTGTTAGCCACTATGACAAGCATAGACCTCTTACTCAGATGATTCCTCTTTATTATAAGCTGGACGCCGTGCTGTATAAGCAAAAGGTGCTGAGATCTTTGTTCGCCATAGATGGTCAGAGAATGGAAATAACCCCGGTACACGGCAATCAGCCTGAGTTTGTGTGCTATCCAAGAGTTATTTCTATTGATTTCACAGAGGGTGTGTATATAAACCAATGTGACTACACCATTAGCCTAGAAGCAGACACCCTGCTAGACTATCAGTACAAAGTGGATGACGACGGAAACCCTCGATATCTTGAGCACGACCCAGAACACCCTCACTACAATCCAGATGTTGTTGCTAGGCAGGGTGAAGAGGTAAATCCCGGAAAATACAAGAGACAAAAGACTGAACAGATTCTGAATGCAGAAGGAGCTTTTGTTAATAACGTCTCTGAGTCTTGGTCCTTAGAAGCTGACGAGAGCTTGGGGGAAACCAGAGCCAACAACCTTGGCGGAGAAGTTATTCCTATGAGCTATAGGCTTACGCATAGCATGAGTGCCAATGGCAAGGCTCATTATTTTCCTAAAGACAGTGATCCAGATGACGTGGTAAAGGTTCCGGCTTGGAAGAACGCCCAATTATATGTACAAAAGAGGCTAATCAAACCCGAGAATAACCTTGGGGATCTTTATCCTAATATTAAAAATCAGATAGGAAGCGGAACTCTAGATTTAATTAAACAGTATCGTGGATTTAATCACTCAAGAACTGAAGAAGTTGATGTTGCTGGTGGAGGGTATACTGTAACTGACACTTGGCTTTTGGCTAGCGGGGTGGCTTATGAAAATTATAGCATGTCTATTTCCAGTGACGCCGCTTCACCTTTTGTTTCTGTTTCTATAGATGGTAGCATTAAGGGGCTGTCCGACACTCCTGCAAGTGGTTATATTTATGGATCAAAGCACCCCAAAAACCCAGCGAAGAAAACCTCTTATCAGAACGCTTTAGTTAAATACAAAGAGGTTTCAAAAGACGGCAAGTTTGGTGTGGGTTCAGATGTATACAAGAGGGCGAATAACGCCGTCGCGGTAGAGCTAAATTCTCAACCAAACTCTGTGTCGCTTGGAACCAATGAGTACGATGGAACAATTACCTATAACCTCTCCTTTGATAATAGACCCACCAATATCATTTCTGGAGTTGTATCGGAGAGTATATCTATTAACGACACCTATCCCGGAGATGTATTTGCTATGGTTCCAGTTATAGGAAGAAAGACTGGGCCTGTTCTACAGTATATTGGTGGTCGCACAGAATACAAGAGAGATGTTAACATAGAACTGGTTATGGACTATACTGATTTGCCATATGGAAATGACAGAAAATCTCTTATGTTACAAAAGCCCAGCCTAGTAGAACCAACTAGATCTCAGTTGAAGCTGTTAATCCAAGAGCTTAGTCCCGGCAAGGAGCCGGGTGTGAGGAAGTATTTTATTGCGCCTCCAACTGAGAGTTGGTCGCCCAAAGAGGGTAGGTATGGTTTTCAGTTGTCATGGACATATGAATTGGATAAGTAATGGCACAGAAAGAAACTTGGAGATATCAAAACGTACCGCTGTTGTCGGGGCAGCGGGTTCTGTACTCTAGCGGCATGATTGTGCCGTCTGGTGAAAGCCACTTCTTTGATTTTCGTCAACAAGGAAAAGATATATCTAGCTTGAAAAATGGGGAACCGGCACCCAGTGGTAGTGATGGTTTTCCTTCGGCTAACGTTCCACTATATAGAGGCTGCACGCATCGAGAGCATGGTTTGATATTACATTTTGGGGAGTCGGGAACCTTTTATACAGAAATGTCACATCTTAAAAAGCCAGTAAGTTCAGGCATTCAGGATTCTCTGTTAGCACCAGACAAACTAGTTACCCCGTTTAGTGAACAGGGTTCAAGGACTACTCAAGGGATACCGTTGGAATAGAAGGAATAATACATGCCGTTTGATCCATACATACACTACAAGTACAACTTCAAGGTGGAAACTTTTCCGCCCTCTAGCGAGGACGGTCCAGACGTGTCTGAGAACCGATCTAAAGACGCCGCTTTCCATCTTGACTACCCCCTCACGTTTGCTCAGGGGGAGAGTGTTGATAAATATACTAAGGCTGAAAGACCTAACTGTCAGATATATTGCAGGGCTGGCTATATTGCTTCAGGCTTCTTTTTTCCAGATGCGGGAAGTCACTGCGGCGGCGATTTGGACGCAGTTGAAGATCAGTTCCTTCCTAAACAATCGTGGTTTCGTAGTCGAAAGAGCACAATTCAAGTCGATGGTAATGTTTACGTCCTTCCGGGTGGAAATGAAGCCCATCGCACAAAGATTACCGCAGTGACCCATCCTCATTTTTTTAACAAACCTATACACCCAGTAGCCTCTGGTGCTATAGCGAAAAACAACCGCTGGGTGATGGCTACAAATGAGTTGGGCTTCTTTGAAACCGGGGCTAGGGCGCGGCAACTGAATCAATATAAATTGCAGCACTACACACAAGTATTCCCCGGAATGCAGTTCTGGTGTTCGGGAGAACAAGACGCGGAAGGTAATGATACTACAGTAGTGCACTCAGAAAAATGTCCTGACGGATTTGGCAGGCCCGGCGCACCGCCGAAAAAAAAGAAAGGTGCTTTTTCATACGATTGGAATGGGGGAGAGGCTTGCCTTTCTTGTATAGACGCAGAAGTAAGTGATCCGCTGGGATTTGACAAACAACAACCAAATATTTGTAACTTCGTAAGATTTAGCGGAGTCGGGGTAATGATGGACACAGAATACCCACAGGGATCAGGAGCAAAGTCGGCCACACCTCTTGAGATGGTACTGGGAGAGGAGAGAAACCTCCAGTATTCGACAAACGAACTAAATAGAGATTTGAGCAAGAGGTGCGGAGGAGTTCAGGACTTAAGGAACTGCAACATGGTTGCCTCGATATCTAATGGGGGTGATTATGAACACGAAAGAGTTGGGATGGGTCACGCTTGGGATGCCGGTAACAAGTATACTGCGAGTGGGCAAACTGATCAAAGGGCAGGAAGACAAGCAGCCCTGTCGTTGGCAAGTTTTGAGATCCTTAGTCCCGGTGGAACGGCGTATCATACTGGAGATGTTGGCAAGTATGATGGCAAAGCGCTTGTAAAAGTTAGGGCTGTAAAAGAAAAGCCTCCTTGTGATGATGAACACACCTTGGATAAGGAGCGTATTCATTTTCACATGGAAGATAATTGCGGTGCTAAGCACGTTTATAAGATAAAGCCAGACATTGTCGACAACAAGGCTTTAATAGAAGTTCCCCCACAATTGGCTATTACATCTATCACAGATTTCTTCCCCGGAAATAAGCTTTATCCTCATCCTCACTCCTCAGCAGGTGCAGGTATGATAGCGCCTAGCACGGGTCCGGTTGATCACGACTGGAGCTTTGTAGATGAAGGTGGAGAACCAAGAGATTTCGGGCCATTTACGGACTACGTATATATTCATAATACACACCCAGTTATCCATTGGGATACTGCTATATACGCACCCGACAGGGTAATGATTTATCTTTGGGTGAGAACAAGAAAGTCCAAGGGTCAGTACAATTTAGATCTTTCACGATATGGCAACCTATATCCCGACAGCGAGGGTGAGCCTCAGATGGCAGAGTTTGGTATTCCTGAATTGATATATGCCTCAGACATGTTAGGAGAGGATCGCTCTTACAGCGGTGACGACGATAGGCGGTGGAAGCCGGGCTTTGGTCATCAGGTTGGGAAGTACACCGGGAAGAAGGTGCCTGATCCAGCCTACGATTTAGCTGACCCGAACCACTACAGTAGTTATCCCCCGCACACGCCGATGCCTAGGCGGGGAAGCGATCATAGATATAAACTTCAAGTCATGGTTGTTGATGGTGCTGGAATACGCGGCTGTCTATCAACCGCTATTTACTTTTCTATTGAGCGCATGAAAGAAGAAGGGGTTTGGTGGGAGTAATGACACACGGAAAAGAACACGGATATCAAAATTACGCTATAGTGCCCGGCTCTGGGGTCAGTGAGCTTGATTGGCCTGCTAGCGGCGCTGTACCAGAATCCTATTCAGCAGGTGGTTGGACTTATGGTAATGAGGGGTTTGTGCAGCAAACCTTTCTCGGAGCTTCCATACGATCTTTCAATGTCAATGGAGGCTTTGGTGATTCTAGCTCCTCTCTTAGTGTAGCATTGGTCAATGATGAATATAACGAATCGGACAAGACTGGAAAAGGCAAGGGCGACGATGTCTATCATGACGGGAATGCTGATGATTTTTCACCGCCCCCCGTTGGTTCGCCTGCGTTTTTTAAGTTTGGGAAAAACCACGCTACAGTAGAGGACGCTTGGAGAAAAGTTTTTGATGATACATACTATTGGTATCCCGATTGGCCTGCTGCGGGCTGGGATACAGGAAAACTATACACTGGAAGCGTAAGGCAAACCATACCACCCCTCAAAGAGTTTCCAGTAGATAAAGGGCCTAGCGGAGAAATACTTGAGATACCTGAACATAACTATTACTTTATGGGTTCTGATGATCCAATAGACCTAGAAGCTCAAACCGGTAGCTTAACTACAACCGCAACAAACGAAAAAAATAGGTGGAGCGATCAACGTCTTAGGTTTGACCCTTCCTATATGGGCAGAGGAAAGGATCACTTTGCGTTTGGCGGGGTTATCCAAAGCTATACAGAAAATCGTGGAGGTGGAGGTAATCCCCTCTATGACGTAAAGATGGTTGATCCTAGAGAGATACTTTCTAATGCTACGCTAATTCTAAATAACTATACTGGGACCACCTTTAACAATAAAAATCTATTCAATATTTATGGGTTCTTGGAATATGACCCAAGTGACGGTCTGAAAAACACCCTGCGCGCTGCTTATAATGTTAATGACTCAGAGCCAATTCCCGGTGTCAATCCCACCAATGGTCAACCCCCTATGCTTGCCAAGTATGTGCAGCCAAATGGTGGTATTTTATACTTTGGTGATGATATGTATAGGAATGTCCCCTCTATCCCCTTTAGCTTCTCTGTTGCTAAATTGCCAACAACGTTTCCAATCACAGGGCGTGGCTATTCAAGAAGAGGAGATAAGGGAATACCATACTACAGGGTAAGCCAAGCTATTACTGCGTTGTTTAATTATGACGGAGCATTGCCAGCAGAGTATGTGGCTAAAGGTTTTGGTGGCACTATTAATTTTAGAGGGTTTAATTATGTGGTTGACTTTGGTGGCATTCCTCTTGATAAGATACCGAAGTTTTATTTTCTAGAGTTTGACCAGATTGACATGCTGGCTTTGGCTCAGGAGTTGTGTGATGTGATTAGCCACGATCTATTCGTAAGCTTGCTTCCAGTCATAAATCATCCTGCCGTAGATTGGCTTTATGAATGGAATAAACATTGCATCTCTAGCAATAAGCCAGAACAAACAGTTCATGGAATTATACGTGTAGATGCTATCAATAGATCAGATAAGCCAGACTACGGAAGTATAAAGAAATTCTTGGACAATCTTCATACGAAGGGTATTGAAGTAGAAAATAGGGATGTTGGTTTTGAGCTATCTAACGTCGTAACAGACAAGTTTATAGCTGGCGCTCAAGAAACAGAAATGTACTACTTCTCTAATAATAAAGATAGAGACTTTCTGGAGGTGCGTAAACACAAGGAGGGGGTAAGCAACGAATACGATAAGCTGCTGGGAGATCAGTGGTATCTTAGCACAGCTTTTGAACAGCAAATACTTCCATTCTATGGGTTCCTTGGTAAGGATGCAGTTACTATACCTCGTGGGTTTGGTGCCTACAAGCAGATATTACTAGATTCCACATCGCTTAACGCGAAGGGTGTCGGTAATTATTATATAGCCACGGAGCTTGAGCTTAGGCATGCTGACATCTCATTTGAACAGTGGAGAAACTTTTTGCTGACCTATAATGACGTATACATGGAGTCAATGGAAGCAAACGATGCGGTAGAAAAGACCCTACTGAATAGCATCCCTGCATCATCAGGGATACCCGCAGGTAAAAAGCTGAATCCCAATATATCTAATAACCACGGCGTGTCATCACCCCGCTGCGTGTTCAGGTCCGACAGAAACTATATGGGCGTAGATGGTCTGCCTGCCAGTCCTTGCAATCCACCATATGGATACCCACTGTATTTTAAGCGGGCTGAAAAAATCGGTATTCCCGAAGCGGGTCTAGCCAAAATAACCGCAGCAAAGACTCAGATACAAATGAATCTAGCAAAGCTAAAGTTGCCGAAATCACAAGAAACGTTTACGGAACTTCGCGGTGCACAAATGGGCGAATACAAGGATAAGATTTTTAAGAATGTACATCAGTTCTTTAGCGATGGTACTGCTCTTTTTGAGGCCGCAAAGCCTCTTGGTCGCGCATTGATGGGCGTTTCTTTGCTGGGAAGTTGGCTGAAAAATGAAAAAAATGAGTCAATGCTTACGGCTGCTAGCGGAGCCATTGGGGATTGGTTTGATGACGCTATTGCAAATAGAGCCAACCGTGAATATGCCACTCAGGTGGGTATGATTAAAACCTTTCTGGAAAAAAACGAAGACTTGCTCAAGCAAACGCAGAGACTACAGGAAGAGGGTATGGAGAATGCGCTTAAGGTATACAATTTTGTAAAGGAAATTGCTAGTAAGCATCTTGGTAAAACCTATCTTGTTAAACTTCCACAAAGGTGCAATTTATCATATGCCAAGAATATAGTCATGAATACAACGGGTGCATCACAGGGTGTACAGTTTCACCCAGATAATGCCAACGCCGCAGACGATGCGGCCCTAGGCGTCATGTCTGTTGGTGACCGTCAGGAAGCTGTTAAAGGGGCTGTTAGGATGGCCACGGCTAGATCAGAGAGGTTATCGGAGCCTGCTTATGGACCTTTTGGGTTCATGCCTAGGCCGATATCTGCTGCACCTAGATATGCATTTGGGTCAGTGTTTGGTGGTGTATTCCAGCAGCAAATGCTTCAGAATCGAATGCAATACGAAGGGCTGCCGATATCTAATGGGCTTACTGTGCTTAATCAAAGTGACAAGTCTGTAAATCAAACTTTGGGTATGCATGGAAACGCTAATCCTTTAGGAGCTTACACCTATGGAGCCTTGAAGTGTCACTACAATCCAATGGTAGATGCATATCAATACAATTACGAACCGGACAGTCAAGGGGGATTCTTCCCGTTTGATCTTTTTGAGAATATGCTTACACCTTCAGACATGGGCAGCATACCCAATCAGTCCAAAATGCCACTAGGCACTAGGCAGGTTCTTTGTCCGAAAGATCTTACTAACTTTATTACAGACGGTGGGCGGATTGGGGCTTACATAAGATACGATAACAGTCAGTTTTTAAGCTTTAATGGAATTAGTAAGGAAGAGCTTACTCAGCAAACAGTTGATGCTAATGGGTATATGATTCCAGATCTGTGTGAAGAGATGGATAACATGAAGCAGGATGAGTTCCACAGCTTCAATAGTAAGGAAAAGCTACAGTCTTTACCAAAAGCCGTCGCCTTTGTGAAGTGCGATATAGACAGCAAGCTTTATATGCCCCCCAAGTCAGTGGGAGTTGACCCCCTTAAAACAACAGCTTTGACTAAGCTGGGGAAAATGAGGACGGCTACAGGAACATCACACCATCCATCTCCTGTTTTTCAGGACGCTGTTTTTGGTAGAAACGTAGTAGATATTGGTCAGATTGCAGAACCTAGGCGGCTGTGGAATGCTTCTGGGTGCTTCTGGGAAAATAGCTATGCATATTACGAGTCTCATTATGTTCCTGATCCAGAAACCGGTGGCGATGACGGAACACTGGTGCAGCAGGAAGATTTTTACAGAGAATACAACGCCGTGCTAGATGGTGATATTATACGAACAGATATTGCTGGTCTGGATTCAGATCATGTCTACGCCCTGATAACCGTTCCGGGCAAGGTTGTTCCCACCCATGATTCTCGACAGAAGGATGGCCCTTATTTTAGATACCAGCCTGCCCTACTCCATCACTTGCTTACCATGGATACGGTGAAGGGTGTGATTGGATTTGAGAAGCCTAGCATGAGGGGGAAGCCTACCAATTTCCTAGTAGAGCAGTGTGCAAATGTCCAAATAGACACAATTGTCAACGCCCTTAACGCGCAGAAGAAAGCACTCGAAGAGATGACACTTGCAAACCCGGAGGCTCAGCTTTCGGCAGCATCACCGTCTCCGGTGTATCCAGACCTAGTTGTCCTCCCGCTAATGTCTACAGAAAGATGCTATGGACCATGGGTTTCTTCGCATATCGACGCGCAGGCGGCAAACCACAAAGACATAGGAGGAAAAATAGAATACATCAAGGATGAAAACTTAGCTCCTTGGAACTTTGCGGGATACCAACTAATGAATGAGGCTGGAAAGCTTCAGGCGGTATTCTCCAATAGCCTTCTACTGTTTTCTGAAAGGGGGGGATTTGTTTATCCCGGAGCGCCGGAGGGAAATAGTCTAGCAAAATCTCTATCTGACGGAGGCCCGCTGGTAACAAGTATTTCAGTTGATGTCGGTGCGGGGGGAATAAAAACCACCTACAAAATGGATTTATACACGGCCAACTTTGGAAAAATAGCCAAACAAAAGGAGCAGCTTATTGCTAAGGTGGCCAGAGAAAGGCAAAAGCTGAGGGACGAAAGAAACTCTCTAATTAGAAAGGGGATTGGGAAGGGGCAAAGTTCTCAAAACCTTGGTCTTGTGAACAAGATGTTTGCCGGTGTGGAGGCCATGAAGTCGCAAACTGATAACTTGATGACCACTCTAGACAAGGGTGCTACTTATAGTGACATGATTATTGGAAGCGTGGTATCCGCAGAACACAAGGGGCATGACGATGCCGGTGAGGGAAACACAACCAGAGAAGTTGGCTTCGAGGTTAGTTCACAACCAAATAAGATACTGAAACAAGCTATGGGAATTACACCATCCGAGGATATGGCTAGGAAGCAGGACTTAAATACGTTTGGTGGAAGCTGGAGCAATCTGTTGGCAGGAACTTCAAAAGATGTATACCATCCAGATGCTCCCTATTTTCAAGCCATTAATCCTACGGCCAATAGAGAGAGGTATTATCTGGATGATGATGGTCTTCCAGCGCAAAACATAGATGGGATTACAGAGGCTAGCAGTGGCGGTAGCAGCGGTGCAGGTGGGAGCGGTGGAGGCGCAGGTGGCGGAACAGGTGGTGGCACTGGCGGAGGAACCGGCGATGGTACTGGTGGTGGTCTCAACGACCCCGGCGGTGGCGCAGGAACAGGTGACGGTACTGGCGGTGGTACTGACGGAGGAACCGGTGGTGGTACTGGTGGTGGAGATGGATATGAACCTTACTAACATAGGAAACTAGGAGAATTGTAATGGCTAAGTTTAAAGGCATGATGGGGCAAACCCACGAGGCGCTCCATGTAATCACGACTAAAGATCCATACTTTAGGTCAATAGGATTGGTGAACTTTACCAGTGGCCAGTTGTGGGAGGCTCTTAAAAACAATGTCGCATTAAATACAGACCCTAACGGAGCACCAACTGGCCGCAGTCAGCAGGCAGTCTGGAATCAGATCATGACTTCGGAAGATGCCAACTTTATGCACATGGATGACGCTTCCAAGGAGACCACTAGGCTTGAACTGACTAGCTATCTACCTTTGGCAAACTCTGGACCATTTGCTGTTGATGATCTTATAGGGCTAAACAGAGACTGGGCTAGCGGGTTATACCAAACAGATACTCATCCTGAAGAGTGCAAGCTATTGAAGCACGTAAAAACCGGCAGAGGTGGCTATGTGCAATGGTCTGGTGGACCGCCAACTGCGGGAGGTGCCGCAGCGTCGGGTTCTTCGGCTAGCGGACAATTAACTGCTGGCCTATATATAGACTTTACTCCAGATGTAACCGCTACCCCATCCGGCTGGGCCAGCGGAGTTCCCCACTTCCCATCTGGCCAAAGCGGTATTATTCGTGCTGGACAAAATAAATGCGTCAAGGGGTTTCACCCTACGTTTCAGGTAAGGTTATTTGATGGAAGTAGGGCGCGTAATAGTGATCGATCCATGGTTGGAAATGGCCCGCCAACTTTCGTAGCTATGCCAAAAACAAACTTCGGCAAGCCCTATAACTGGAGGGGGACTGATAACGACGGGACGCCACCCGGACAGTTTGCAGATCTAGAAGAAGGCGGAGATTCAAACCCTAGCAACATGGTTGGCGGAGAGCTAGATGTTGCCTATAATAGGAATACGGGGAAGTTTGAAGCGGGAACTATACAGTGCATAGCAAGGCTGTTAGATGATATTGCTGCCGCTCCACTGCTACAGTTTCCAGAGGGAAATGTAGACCTTTTAACGCAAGACTGCTTCATGCCTAGCAGCGATCAATATACCGGCTTCTTCGCTACTGGCAGGGCTACCCCAATGAGCGTTCATCATGGTAATCCTTATACGTTTGGTCCCACTTGGAAGGGAAAGAAGTGTAAAAAAGATGAGAAGGAAATATTGATAGCTGTTAATAGAGCACAAAGAGACTATAAGGCTGGCGAAACCGTCATGCTTAATAAGATTGACGGCGAGTGGATTATCCTCCCCATGGGAGAGATTGATGTTGTGACACCCGGAATGTTTGGTATACAGCAATGGTCATTCAGTAGTTTTATAGCCAACTCTAATGGGTATTTTAGAGACAACAGGTATGAAGAAAAGTTGTGGACAAAGGCTGGGGCATGGGGGCACTGGGGAGGGACGATAGTAAATGAAGACGTGCATTTTATGATTCCCGGTGGTTCCAACTCGCAGTCAGGTGGTTCTGTTAACTTGACTGCACAAGAGATGAAAGTTATTAAGACAGCCGACTATGAGGATGGGTTCAGGCGAGAGTTTTTCTACTCTATGTTTTATGATGATGGTTCTATGATCTTTGCTACGCCGGGGTTTGCGATGTTTCCCAGTCGTAAGGCAAAGGATGCAGCACTTAACCTAGGGTACAACGTGAATGGTCTTCTTACTGCTATCGCCAAAGGGAAGGCTGGTCTACCCGTTGCTTCGGGAGCATATATCCGCACTAACATGGTGGGTGCACTAAATGGATATCACCAAACATCAAACTTCGATATGGTTAGTAAAGCGTTTGGCGGAGTAAACACAAGAACGATACTTGGTCAGCAAAACCATGATATGAAGTGTGGCGGACAAGAACAAGAGAAAGACGATGACGGAACAATTCCGGGGTGGCAAATGTATCCTTTCTGGGGGCCTATGTTCAAAGACGGATACAGAACTGTTCAACTCGACAGCATTAGGAATAAGACAGTAGATATTGTACCTTGCGGACCCACAAACGCCTACTTCTTTAACGCCAACTTGCCATCGTTGGGCGCAGGAGATGGCAAGTCTATCATAAACATGGATACCGATGCCAATATGATGGGTGGGCCTTTTTCTTGGGTTGAATCTGACGCTAGTGGCGTTCCACTCACCCGAAAGCTTACTACTAGCAACGAGGGACTTCAGTTGCCAGCAGATATAGCTTTAAATGCTTCACCTAGCGGGCTAAACGGTAGGCCGATGGAAGATCTTCTATACATTCAAGCGTGGTCTAACGTAGATACCAGAAGGAAAGACCTGTTTGAGAGGATGAAGTATATGTTTAAGAGAGTAGATCGGTTCGGTAACGTTATTACTGGCAGCGGATCGCAGGCAAGGTTTACATGGTTGGCAGACCCAAGTGGGTTTGATAGTGTTAACAATCACGATAATCCTTCGACATCGACATATGACCTCAGACCCCTTTCGCCAGAAAAGATTTCTTTTTATCCAGCCACTGTAGAGTGGGTTGCTTCTACCGACCCACACACTTTCTTCGGTCCTAGGTCTGATGAGCAACTGTACGGTGGGCAGAAAAGGTTTCCGTGGGTTCCAGTCTCTTATCAACAACATTGGCAGAACGCAAGGAAGAATTGGCTTGGTGGCGGAGGGGCTGGGGAGGAGTTTAAGCTGAATGGATATACATCACCTTTACCCGGATTCACATTCCTTAACACCCCCGATGTAGGCATGGGAAATCTGTATGATATAATTCCGCAAAGGTTCTTTCAGAGAAACCAGAGGGCAAGGCTTCACGGCAATAAGCTATTGGCTCAAGACAGTACTGGTAAAAAGCTTTACCCCCTCAAGGGGCTAGCATGGCAAGGCGGTCACAGCATAGATGTCCTACCGTGGGATTATCGAGTTATGGGCAAGTCTCCTAATAAATATTACCCCGGTACAATGGATTATTACAAGGACAACGCCAATGTAGTCAGCATTGTTGCCTCAAAGGTTCGGATACGAGCAAGGGCTAGTGAGCTTGTATTTATGACAGAGCAGTTTTTGGGGGTCAATGTACATGCCACGGTTTCTGCTGGAGGAACGGTTGTTGGAACATTCATAGGGTTCTTGTTTGGTGGTCTAAGCGCAACCGGACCCGGACCACAGACTAATAGTCACCCACAGTGGGGCTATGTGCCAGATAATGTGGAAAGCTTTGGAACTACAGCTTTACACGGAAGGCTGTTCGATCAGTGGCCAGACGAACAAACTGTATACGACCCAAGATACTTTGCCGTTCACCACTTTAATCCGGGAACAGCAGATGAGGTTATAAAAAGCTGGGCCATGACAAGTAGAACGGTATTCTGGGAGCCTGACCCGGCAACGAATGGTAGCGGCAATTTGGCACCCGACGATTCGATTAACGTAAGATTTCGACATACGGATGGAAGTCTCGACACCACAAGCTTCGCGGTTCGTTCAAAACCGAAGGGAAAATGGATGCTGGGAGCACCCTATCCGCACTTTGAAGATGCTGTTATACACGGAGTTGACCACAGGGAGCCTACTTGGGGGCCGCTGCAAACTGGACCAAACGGAGGCTTTTCCATGGGGAGAGACGGACTGTATGGAATTCCCGGAGAGCACGTATTTGGCGTTCAGTGGGATGGTGGTAATGGTATTTACTCTATGAGGCCAACTGGGGATTGGAACATATCTAATACCAGACGCGGAATGCTCCTGTCAAACGGCGGGTTTAAGCATCACAGGCGAACTATAGGCGCTGGCGACTTAGAGTATATTGATGTGTCTAGTGGAGATCCTCTAACTACGCCACAAGAGGGCGGAGCTTGGGGGGCTGACCCCCACGATGGGATTGATGCAGGATATGATTTTCAAGTAAACGATTTCCTAGAGTTTTATGGAGGCTCAGGAAAGGGCGCTAGACTTCAGGTCACAGCGGTAGAAAGAAACCGCAGAACAGGCAAAGGTAACAGTTCTAAGGGTGCCATTAAGTATGATGGTGGACAGCTTGCCTTAAAATATGTTCTTGCGGCAGGGGATATAGAGGAGAGAGGTGCAGACTATAAGGGAGAAGATTTCCCAGCGGTCAAAGGGAATCTCGTTCCCGAGAAGGGGGCTTCATATACAGTAAAGCTGCTACCCACAGATACTCAAAGTAATGGAAAATTTAGCGGTGGAAGAGAGCCTAGATTACGAGCAGGAAAGATAATAGAAAAGGTCTATACGGATCTTGGGCCATCAGAAAGGGGAAATTTGGCGCAATTGTCGCTAGGAAGCAACAACGGAAACGGAAACACAATGGGGTGGAGCGGTCAACCTAACGGAAGAACAAAGGGAACTAGGCAGATATCATACAACATAGCTAGTGAGGGAGATCAAAAGTCTATATTTGACCAAGGAAATCAAGGAACTGTCAAGCACAAGACGCCTGTTGGATCATATGATGCATTCCTGTATTTTCATAGCGATGTAGGACATATAAGCAACCACGGGGGAGGACTCATGAATGCTCAACAAAACTATATTAACCTTCAAATAACCACACAATAATATCTCACGGGGAGTCGGATTTTTCGTGTATATTATAGTAGAAACTTACAAGGAGAACTTATAATGGCTGCAATTACATTTCTTTCGCAGGTAAATGCGGGTGAAACCCAAAATACTATAAACCATACCGCAGGCTCTGGGTTGGGCTTTTACGGCGCTGGATACGGCGTGTCTGTACCTGTTGGTCAGACTCAAGACAGTACTTGGGTCACGAACTCAAACGGAACTGAAAGCTCACTTCAATACGAACTGTGGAACACCAAAAACGGAGACCCTTCCACTGATACTGGAAGTTCAGTAACTAATGGTAAGGTTCAAAGCGGAGGCTCTACCAGCAAGATCGAGCTAGACCACCTTGCTAACTACAAAGCTCCTCTCAATATACGATTTAGTCACACTGAGGCCGTGAGGGTTCAGAACTGCAAGCTACGTATTTTCGATAGAAATAATATCGACAAGCACGCAAGCGGAGTAGTGACATATGTATTCGAGTCACGGCATCCTGCAAAAGAAGTTAGCGCTGAGGGGCTGACGCATCGCGGAACAGCCGGTCACTATTGGTCAGAGTTTGATTCAGCCGATTCAGCCAAGCCAGCAGACATGGCGTTTACTAGTTCTCCGGGTGTAAGCGGCTTGAATTCTACTACCGCCGATCAGTCCACGATGTCTAAGTTCCCCGACGCTGGTGCCACCTTGCCAGCACCAACCTTCTTGGGAACTCTGCATCAAAGTGATCAGCACGACTGGTACGTGGGACTCAGCGCGCAGCCTACAGAGATTGGAAGCAAAACCCATTACGGTTTGTACTTTACTCTAGAATATCTGTAAGATGCTATGGTGCAAGGGGCTTTGGTGTAAGCTTGTTTTCCGAGTAATGGAAAGCAAAGCTTATTCTTGGATCATGGACAAGATACCTTTTATAAGGTTTTGTCTGTATTATACCTCTACGCATGGTCAAGAATACAAAAGGGGTTATTCTATACTCCGCGCTGGAGACATTATACTAACCAGAGACAACTGGAAGCTGACCACCTTTCTAATTCCCGGAGAATTTCCGCATGCCGCCCTCTGCGTGTCCAAGGGTGGCGACTTTGAAGTGGCGGAAATGACAAGGGTGGGGTTTAGGAAAAGCGAATTCTACGACATATGCCACGAGTCTGACAGGGTGGTCATAATACGTTGCAAGGATTGGGATAAAGATTATATAGAGAAGGTGGTGGAGAAATGCCTGTCGTTTGATGGGGCAAACTACGACATTAAGTTTGAGTTGGGGGTTAAGGCTCTATACTGCTCAGAATTAGTAGTAGCCAGCGATCCAGAAAAAAGACTTATAGTTTCTTATGGAGACTTAATCGGCCTAGGCCGCCCCTATATATCACCTATGGGAATTTACGCTGCTAAAAACATAGAGGTGGTGTGGGATTCTAAAGAGTATAAATGTAGTTTAACAGGGAGATAGCGATGCTCAATATTCTAAAGCGGTTTAAGGTTCAGGCGGCTCTGGTTGCACTGTGTGGGTTAACTTGGGGGTTCTGTCCGTGGTTTGCTCAGCTAAGGTCAGCTAATGCCAAAGATTGCGCTTGCGAGACGTGTGTAGCTTCTTGTGAGCATATGAGTGGTGACGCATGTGACTGTCACGACAACGGGTGTGGATGCCCAATGTGCGTACCGGCAGAGTAGAACTTACTATAACTTCACAGCTAATGACCCCTAGCTGGGGTAAAGCGAGGTGAAAAGCAGAAAGCCCCCTTTCGGGGGCTTTCTTTTTAGGCTTGCTCGTGTAGCTTTTACTCGTTCTTCTCAGTCTTTGGGTTCCACTTAACCCAGCCACCGTCAGGCAACCAGTTGCCTTCACTATCCTTGCGTTTAGGAAAGAGACCACCGCCCTTCTTGTTAGAGCCAAACGAGAGCCTAGCCCCGCAGCTTGAACATCTTAACTCGTGGTACTGATTGTCATCCACAGTTCTGACAACGAACTTCACATCGTCACATTTGCATTTGGCGCAGCAGTCCTGCTCAAACACCTCTTGAAACCTGCCTATCTGTGCGAACAGATCTCTGTGAGAATCACCCTCGATTTCTACGCTAATTCTTTTATTGTTTGTAGTGTAGGTTAATTTCATTAGCTTCTCCACTCCTCTTTGTAGCCTGTAATTGACTCTGGAATACTAGTTTTATCTCTTTGATACTCGTTAAGCTGATCTATGATATCGCTAGCTACTTTTTTGGACACCTTACGATTGCTGTCCACACTAAATATTTGTTTGAACAAGGTCTCGCCATTCACGTCAAGCTGTCTGCACTTGACATCAATGAAGTTGTATTGAGCATCGCTCATACGCGCCTCTTCATTAAAATCACCATCTTGAGAGGCTCCAGAAGCGGCCCTAGATGCCTTGCGAACAAGCTCAGCAGTGTTCTTGCTGGTGATTTCCTCTGCTGCAACGCCTTTAATTTTGAGAGCCTTTCTCAGTGCTCTGCCCTCTGCTCTGGTGCTTGCTGTTGCGACGGCATAGGCACAAAACATGTCATCTGTGTTGCCTTCCCAAACGTCAGCGACCTCTGAATACCTCATTCCGCTTTGGAATTCTACAGTGAATACGACAGTGGCTCTACCGTGATGATCGTCGCGCTGAACTGGGAACACCTGCGTAGGCCCACTGAAGACAATAGGCCCCAGCACAAGCTCAGACACCCGCCTTAAGCCAGCTACCAGCGGATTACCATCAATAAGCTCTGACTCATCAAACAGAGACAGAACATGTTCGTTCCACTCAGGTGACAGCATGGACGGGGCTTCTTCCACAAGCACGTTCTTGACAGAGGTGTCTACATCTTCCGACATTTGCAATTCCATAGTTTCAAACATATCTTCTTCCTCTTTCTTTTGGTTCATAATTCGATCTCAATATAACGGTTTGGTTCCGATGGGAATTCTTTCTTAATCAATTCTAAGCGGGAATCAATTTTCTCAAGCAAGCCTACCTTGCCACTGAGAGAAACGAAATCGCTCCTACAATTTACCCTTATTATAACAAACCCTTTGCTTAAAATCAAGCCCGTTTTTTGCGCGTCTGACTTAATTTGCTTTTGAAGTTTCTCTTCGCCCCATATGGGAAAGAAGTGTGAAGGGCCATCTACTTCTATTATAGTCTTGAGGTCTGGAATGTACAGATCAATTTCCAGATTTTCGTTAGGAATTAAGTTCTTGCGATGAAATTCCACATAATGCCCGGCATTTGCAAGCTCTTCTCTCAGAAATTTTTCTAACTTAGAGCCTTCTTTGCCAGCCATCTGGATCGCCTTGATGGCCATGCTTGATATATTTTTTCTCTCTAGCTCGCTCATGGCATACCATCTTTGTTTGGCTCCCTCAACCCGCTGTTTGTACTCTTCTTCGTTCATGTTCTTCCAGTACCTATGCACAGAAGAGCTTATCTTAAGCCTCTCTGCCTTGGTTCTAGCTTTGCCGTCTGTGGGGTGCGTAGCTCTGCCTCCCTGTAGGGCGTTTTGCTGAGCTTCGCTTCGGCTCTTTATCTGCACACCGTGCTTCTTGAGAATACGACGAATCTTATTAGGATAAGTACCTATACTTTCCGCAATCTCATACGTGCTCTTGCCCTTTTCGTACAGGGATATAATCTTTCTTTCGTTCATTGTTTCACCTGCTGTAATATTTCTGGTAAACTAAAGTTGTCCACTAATCCTATAGGTTTGTGTCCGGTAAGTCTGCTAAGTTCGCGGGCACCATCCCCGTCCCTACAAACAGTTTTGACGGCGGGGTTGGTCAATAAATCTATCAACGCAAAAGTATGGTTCTTCGGCTCCCAGCCATGGTAGAAGTATACTTTGAACTTATTTACTATGTTTAGTGCAGTCCTAGTTGACTCTATGTCAGTTGTTATTAGGGTGCCTGTGAAATTCCACAGGTCAGTAGAGTTAAAGCAGCCGAATTTCATGGTGGCCTTATTGCCACCCACGGAGTCATAGAAAAGGCTGGCGTCATTCAGGAGGCCCTTGCTCAGGCCCGTATTAAGGGATTCTATTGCGCGCTGCACTGGCGGGCACTCTCTTAGCGAGCTAAAATATATTCCTAGATTCATTGTTTTACCTATCTAAACTGTATCTCATGGTATAACCTGCGGGTATAAACCCACACTTGACGTAAAAGGGGATTACGTTTTCTGCACAATCTAATATAACCTTGTAGCACTCCTTGTCTTCTGCGTGTCCTATGCAAGCCTCAATTAGAGATCTTCCCACACCCTTGATTCTTCGGGAATTGTCTACTACAACATCTTCAACGTGCCCTACCCTGCTTCCACAGTGAAGGAACTTGTCTTCTATGAAGATTGTAGCGGTTCCTATCACATCGTCTCCTTCAACAAAAACAAACGTCTTGCTGGAACCACTTAGGTAAGCCTCCCACATATTATACACATTGTGCGGCTTTACGTCTCCGCTAAGCTGTGAAAGGAGTTCAAAATAGTCACGCTTAAGGTCCGATTCTTTAATTTCTCGTATCATACTGTCACACACTTCGCTAAATTTCTAGGTCTATCGGGATTAATTCCTCTTCCTACGGCTATATAATATGACAGCAGTTGGAGGACAACGTTTAACACTAGAGATTGAGAATACTGCTCACCCGTATCCTTGCAGGAGAGAACGATATCTAAGCCCTTGTCAAGCAAATCGTTTTCCACGGCGTGGTGAGTGATCACTACAACAAAACCTCTTCTTGATTTAATTTCCTGTATGTTTGATAGGGTCTCAGGGGAAAACCCTTCAGTTATTATGAACAGGCTGGGTACTCTGTGGTCTACAAGAGCGATGGGGCCATGCTTCATCTCTGACGAGGGCATTCCCTCTGCGTGTACGTAGGAAACTTCCTTAAACTTCAAAGCTCCCTCAAGAGCAATGGGATAATTCTGCCTATCTCCTAGGAATATAAAGTGTTCATAGCCCATGATTCTGCTGGCTATCTCTTCTATTTCACCAGTTCTCTCCAGCACGTCCCTTATTCCTGACTGTAACCCATCCAAGGAAATACCAGCCGACTGACACAGCTTCATGCATGACATGGTAAAAGTTTTTGTGGCTGCCACCGCCTCCTCTGGCCCGACATCCATCCCGATGGGTTTACTGGACATGTCGTATAAGGTTGAGTATGGATTGTTGGTAATACATGCAAAATCGCCCTTACCCCTAAGAGCATTAATCACATCCTTTGTTTCTCCGCTTTGACTGATAGCCAGCAAGTCTACACCTAGCGATCTATATCGTGCTTGGCTGGCGTGTAAACATCTAACTTGGATTGACCTCTTCTTTTCTAGGGCGTAAGAGCCGAACATGGCAGCGTGGAGGCTGCTTCCAGTTGCGATAATATCAACGTCGCGTTCTATCCGGCACCATTGATTGCTTTCTAGCGTTGCCTGCTCCCCTATTTCCGCCAGCATCTTATGTCCTGACTTGATTTTAGATTGGCATACTGCTGGGACATCCACCCTGCGGTAAGAGTAGCCAATCATATCTATAAGTCCTTCAACCGAGCAGAACCCGTCCTCCAGCACCCACGCTTCAGTATCAAAACCCGCTAAAGCATTCAAGTCGCTGCTAACATACCCCTTCGGGGTAATGAAAAGCCTTTTGCTCCCTTGGGCGAAGCAAAACATTTCTCCAGTATCCCGGCACAGAGCAACAACAGCATTGTCTCCCTCTATAGTACCCCATGCGTCTAGCACACCCTTCTCTCTTAGTAGTATTGCTATCCATTTGGTATCCAGAATTCCCGCTGGAGCATTCTCTACCACGCCGTTGTGTACGACATAATAGTTGCCAGCTACCTGTGGGTGGGCATTTTCCACCGTCACTTCGCCATTGGTGGCCCACCTAACATGACCAATTACCGCCTCGTACTCACCATGAAATGCAGACTCGTCTACAGAGCCTAGCTGCTTAACTACACTAACTTCGCCGTCCTTTAGGGCAGCATATCCGAAGCTGTCGTAACCGCGATACTCCAAGCGAGATAGTCCTGTATAGGTATCCCACAAAGAGTTATCAGGTGATTCGGCAGTCGGCTCCGCACTGTTTATTGATCCAAATATTCCGCACATTATAGACTCCCAACAAGCTTAGCTTTATGTATCAGTGGTTCGAGTTTGCTTAATGGAATTACATTTTCCCCGTCAGACATGGCTTCGCTTGGTCGAGGGTGGGTCTCTGCGAACACCCCGTCGTAGTTGAATAAATCGGCAGCTACTAAGTATCTACCCGCTAGAATTGGGTCACCCTGTGTTCCATACACGTCCCTAGATCTTTGTGTAGCATGGGTACAGTCTAATATCACTTTATTATAGTGCTTTTTTAGCTCATCTACAATACTAAAATTTACAAATAATTCATGATATCCAAAGTTAGAACCTCTGTCACATGCCCAAGCTTCACAGTCAGGGTTGACGGCTTTTATTTTCTCTAGTGAAAAAATTAAGCTGCTTGGCCCCATCCACTGACCTTTCTTAACGTTGACTATCGGAAAATGCCTTGCAGCCTCTGTGATGAGATCAGTTTGCCTAGACAGGAAGGCTGGTATTTGGATTACGTCAATCAGATCTGCCAACTCTTCTGCTTGCCAGCATTCATGTATGTCTGTAGTAAGCTTAAGGCGGGGATACAAGCTCTTGGCTTCACTCCAAATTTCTTTTGCAAGATCTAGTCCGGGACCACGCAGGCTGTGCACAGATGTCCTGTTGGCTTTATCAAAGCTAGCCTTCATGTACCAGTCGTCGTCAGGCTCCATCATTGAGCCTATAGACACCAAGCACTCCATGAAAAGCTCCCTGCTCTCAAGTGAGCATGGACCCAAAATCCAGACCTTATTTTTCATCTATCGAAGCTCCGCCTGTATCTATTCTAACAATATCCTTAGCGTCTAGCTCGTCAGTCCAATAAACCTCCAAAGCTTTGGTGTTTTCTAATGCCTCGAATCGGTGCTCTACTTCTGGGGGGACATCAGAAAACATCCCGTCTGTGAGAATGGTTATGTCTTCCCCCCCATTCTTGTAGATGGTGATCTTAAGCGAGCCTTCCAAGATAATAAACCTATTCCACTTATTTTTGTGGTAATGGCGAGAGCAGAACCCTCCCTTGTTGGCTTCTATGTAGTGAACTTCGCTACTGCTGTTTTCAAAAAAGCACCTAGTGCTTCCCCAAAATTTGCCTTGTATTGAACCTGTTAAAGTTTTATGACCCATGCTGTTGTCCTCTATATCTTATGAAAAGTGACGTTTAATATATTCCCACGCTTCCCCAGACTTCAATTCTTCTTGGTTCCATTGGGCATAGCCCAAGTTGTTGCACCACTGGGTTAGGTCTCCCCTCTTAGGGCTGTTTATTTCGCATATGTCGTGACTACATTCGTCGTAGGCTACAGAGTCTCTGGAGGTTGTAATTGCGGGGTAGCCACTTAGTAGGGAGTCAATAGCTCCATTGCTGGCACAGGAAACTACACACCAACTATCTATGAGATAGTCGCACATTTTAGCCTCCTCTCCGGCTGACACCATGAAGCCTAGTATATCATAGCTTGCAAAGCATGGGAGTACAATACAATTCTCCACAGGCTGGGGCTTGTACCGCTGCATGCGATGGGGCTTATAGATAATTTTCTTATCGGTGTGCTTTCTTATTTCTTTCAGGATAAAGTTAGACCAATCCAGAAACGATAAGCCTTTTTCTCTTAAGGTTTTTGTTCCTTGGCCGTGCTCGTTTTGGCCCAGAACCAATATGTTGTTTCCACCTTCTGCCCACTGCGGAATTGGTATACCTAGCTTATTCCATCTGTCTGATGGGCTGTTGGCAGTGTGTAGAAGTCCGGGACGCTTGATCTCGTTGATGCAGATTGAGAAAAAATCCCGGTGCCAGACAAAACCCCTGTCCAGTATAACCCTAGGTTTGTTGTTCTTCTTTTGAACATGGACAATGCCTGCCCTAAAGTTTTCTATACCCTCTTCAAAAGCTCCGCATGGTCTCCCTTCGCTATATGCCATAAGCGGCCCAGTATCATCATCAGAATAATGTTGGTCGGCAACTTGAATCGAAACGTCGCACTCGGCTCCCAAAAACTCCAACTGTTTCTGCTCCACAATAGGAATAGGTTGATCTCCGTGGCTCAACACCCCCTCCGCAAAGGCATCCGTCCAAGACCGCGCCCCTTCCGAAAGCTTGGTTAAGCATACGCCAACAATCATAGGTACTTTACTCCGTGTTTACGCCAATGGACGCCCTTGAAATGCTGGAGATATCCAGACAGGTCTCCGTCCTGTACTACATGGTCGCTGTTGTTGCTGTGAGATACAATGTCTTTTGTTTTTATGTGAGGATTCTCTAATATTGCCACAGTAAGCATCCAAGCATCGTCCCATCTACGGTAGTTTTGAAAGCTGCCGTCTGCGTACTTTTCAAAAATACACTTGAGCACCTCGTCTCCACCAACGGTTAAATCATATCCTACTATGCCAGACTCTATTCCCGTCTTGTGCCACCGCCTGTGTGGCCCAAAGTGATAAAAAACAGCATGCCCATCGAGAACCTCGCCAATCTTGTTGGCTGTCAGTTTTTTATTAAACACCACATCGGAATCTAGAAAAACTAATTTTTCATACCCCAGCGTAACAGCATGATGCAGGGAAGCTATCTTTCTAAACCACTCAGACGTTCTTTCGTGGAACCCATTTTCAAAAGTTCCCTCAAACGTTCCGCCTAGCCTGATGGGTATAATCCCCTTGTTGTTTTCTAGCCAGTCTTGCAGGTAGCTATCTTGATCAAGGTTGTGTAAGATAAACCTGTCGTGCTCAGGGAGGTCTATGTTTCCTTCATAAGCAATCAGAAGATCGCCCTCTGGCTCGTGTAGAATAAAGGATTCCAAAAGGTTTTTGCCAGTGGCGTTGTACAGGTGCTCATTAAAAGAGGTGACATAAAGAATCATGGGTTAATTAACTCCTCTTTCATTATACCCGTATTCGTTGTAGAACTTGGGCTGCGTTTCAAACAGTTTGGCAATAAGCGTATCATCAACACTCAAGCTTTTCGTTGCTGGGTTAGCCATGTGGACACCTACGCCCCTAATGATTTCGGAATTGAAATCCTCATTAAAGTAATTTAGAAACCCAATCAAATCCTCAGTAATATTTTCCACTTTTCCAATCTTGAGATCGTTGTTTCGGTATTTTGAGAAATATGTTTCAAAATAGTTAAAGACAATATTTTCATGTTGACAAATATTTGTGATGAATTGTAAAAATTGCGGGTGCTGACACTTCGATTCTAGATCATGCCTGTTATCCCAGTTCCAACCCTTTTTGTTTCTGTGTGCGTGCAGGCTTCTCAGCCAAGTGTATGGATGCCTCACAAAAAATATGACCCCCATATTTTCGTCAACATCTGGTGTCAAATGAGCGCCGTGCTTATCCGGCAAATCCCTACTGAACGTGGTATTACTGCTAACCAAACATTTCCTAACAAACCTACCAGCGCATTTTGGAACATGCCCAACGGAGCAGTGTTTTAAGAATAGCATGTTAAACATCCTCCTTAGTAAACAAAAAATCTCCATCATGTATTGCAACCATACCATCCCCCGCTGATATTTCTACACCATGTTCTACACTTTGTATTTCACGCAACCCTTCGTTTGGTCTAATATTATAAAAGCATCGGTATCCCCTACTGAAAAAGAATTCAAACGAGGTAGATGGGGGATATTTGTTGAACTTGTGGTAAATCTCCACCATACATGTAGGGTTGAATTTATCTATCGTTTCTTGCGCCCCCTGCAACACATCAAGTTCAGTACCTTCTGTGTCAACCTTTATGAATCCCACGTTGTCTATATCCATACTGTCTATTGTACAAGCCTCAACCTCAATCGGAATGCCACCCACCAAGTTTTGGAAAGAACTATTTGACAGTCTCTTGTCATCAACGAAGAAGACGGACTTTCCATTGAAGTTTGACAACGCCAGATTGTATGTAGTGATGTTGTCGAATTGTGACTCAAGTTTTTTTAGCTGCTTATGTACCTCTGGCACCGCCTCAAAGGAATATACATGCTTGGAGTGTTTGCAAAACCAAGTAGAATATATACCTGCCGCTCCCCCTATGTCAATAGTGTTCTTTTCTTTCGATAGAAATTCTTTCGTCTGACCCAACATAAAATTCGCCGTGTGTAGATCGTATGACTTCTGGCTGAACACTCTCTTCTGTAAGACTTGATCGCTTAGTTGTCTCATTATGACCTCCTTATAGCTATTTGTAAATTGATTCTTCGGCCAGACTTGCACGCTCCACCAACATGGCTCATAGCTGGATCAAATAATATTGCATTGCCCAGATTGGATGTGAATGGAACTAGTTTTTTTTGAAGCTTACTATTTATCTCAGACCCATCAATACACAAGGGTCCGTATATAGAGGTCTTCCTTAACCTTTCAGGTAACGACATAAAAAACCTACGCTTCAGTTCAGAGTCTAGGTAGTTTCCGGTGCAGTTTGCTTTAGCTGCCAGTCTGGTGTCTTGAGGTATAGAGTATCTGTGGCTTTGTGGTATATAGGTAAACGGGCCGTCATCTAAACCAACGTCGTCTAGGTATAGAATGCACTTCATTGTACCACCCTTGGGATCAAAGTGGAGATTAAACAAATCAGTACCGTAGCCTATGTCACTGAACACTTGCCTTAAGTGTATATCGCCCACCATAGCTACGTGAAGCGTTACGGTTGCTACATGCATACTATTATAACCAAAGTAGTCGTTGGCCCACCCCAAAATACCGTTACGTCTCAGAATGTCATCTACTATTCTAATGTAGTCTCCGTTTTTGTCGTAGCCTTTTGATCTGTCATAGGTGGAATATATACCACGGGATTCCGAGTTGATTAACTTGTCTATATCATTTTGTATATATGACTTAAGAGTTAGCATGTCTGAATCTGGCAGAGTGTATACAACACTTCCATTCTCCGCTAGTTCCTGTGCTTGTTTTGGTAGGCTGTCAAAATCCTTAAAGCTATCAGACCTAGATTTGTTTTCCCAAGTGGATTGCTTATTTATATTTGCAAAAAACTCGTTCAGTAGCGTTAGTAATTTTGGAGTCTTTTGAAGATCCTGTGTCATTATACCCTTCACTTCTGGAAGAGATTTACCTACGTATTTTGATTCGTCAACTTCTGGATATCCCATTAGTGGCGGAACCATATTAGGGTCAGGCCAAATAAAATCTGTCACGCACTCTAGCGGGTATCCGGGTGATCTGTTGTTCATTGTTTAGTTTCCAATTGTGTGTTCATTTCTACCCACATCTCTGCGTAATCCACATCTCTACATTCGTCAAACCAAGGACCGCCATTTGTAAAGTGGATCACTGCCGGTGGAGTGTCAGGTTTTTCATACTCACCTTCTAACCAGTTCCACTCCAGCGGTAGTTCTCCTATTAAGTCGTCGTCCAAAAATTGAAACCTGTGTAGGTAGGCTCCGGTTTCTGTGCTGGCAACCGTTGGGTCTAACATCCTGTTGGCCTCATGACCACAGTTCCAAAGAACACAGCTAGACCAATTTTTTCTCGGATATGCTATCTGCTTTTGCCCATCCATCTTGGCCGCAGCTTTGGGGACATAGTCGTGCTTAACACACATTACTGCGTATTGATCATCTGCCATGGAGAAAAGTTTTGCTACGTCTTTCGTGAACAGAAAGTCACAGTCTATGAATAAAGACCATCCTTCATATTCGGATAAGTACGGGGTTAAAAATCTTGTATAAGTAAACTCAACAGAACCGGCTTCTGGTTGTTCTCTGAAATATTCTCCCGTATCCATTAAATCGCTGCGAACAATTGGCTGAATATTTAGTTCTACTGAAGAGTGTTTCAGCAGCGAGTGTACACAAACATCATATGCATCTTGCTCCCTAGAATCCCACCCGATAAAGACTTTGTTATTTCGCACTATTGCTACTCCTTAAAACAGACTATGTCTAAATGCCAAGGTTTATTTTTTTGTCTTTGGAAGTTTATATACCCAGACGATTCTAACAGTTCCTTTAGAGAACGTTCATCATACCCACTTTTATGAACGTCCCACAGGGTGTCAAAGGAGGTAAGGTGTGCCGATTTTCCGTGCTCTCTTTGAGCGCCATAAAACCCTTTGATGGCATGGTTAAAACTTTTAGCCCTTGTGTTTGTCTGCCGGTTATTATAGAACTCTATATATTCATTTACGTGATATTTTAAGTCGGGCATTATTAGGTGAATTTTGCCTCCACCCTTTAGTATATTAAACCAAACACGCAAAGTTTCTCTCCCCTGAGCAAAGGTTAAATGCTCAAACATATGACTAGAATGTATGACTTCTACTGTTCCTGCGTCTACATATTTGTCGATTTCCCAGCAGTTGCACACGTATGTAACATTTTCAATATCGCGTACATCGCAACAGGTAAATCCCTTGTTAGCTCTAGAACTACCACCAAATTCAATTTTCACTGCTATGCTCCATTATCTCGTCTAAAAAACATGCCTGTCATTTCCATGAAGCTTTTGTTATTTTTTTTATTCATAGTCGAATGTTCTATTATCTGCTTGGTAATATCGCCATCATATGTAAGGCCGTAGTTAGAAAAAACTTCAATCCAATATTCTCTAGGCTGACAGTTTACATGATGGTGGCCGGGATATCCCGGCGGGGCAGCGGTGCAAATAACAAACTTGCACTTAGAAAATACATCCATATAGTTTGGTTGGTATTTTTCATAGACGTGTTCCAAAAATTCTACAGACCAGCCTAAATCAAAATCCCCAATATCGTTAATAGCCCCTTTAGAAAAGTCATGTGTAAGCAATCCCTCTTGCTTGACTGACGGGTCACCGTCTATACCGAGCCACTGCACATTAAGTGAGTCAGCAGTTGTCTTCATTCCCGCAGGGCCACACCCCACGTCTACCATAGAGGATACGTGAAAATTGTCAACCAAAAAGGATAGAGCGCCACGATCTACCCATGTTCTACCCATGTGTCCTCCAAGGTGGCTCATGTTATTACTCCTATCTGTCTAAACGGAATTCCTTTGGCTATTTCGTCTCCATTCCACTGAGTGTACGACAAGTCGCACAGCCACTGATGCCTTTCGGGAAGAATGGGGTTTTCTATGTTTAAGTCGTGGCCGCTAACATCCCAACTCATTGAGCCTTTATCTGAAACAAATGAGGGTACGCCGTATATGGCTGCTTCCACTGTTGAGTTTGAGTTGTATGACACAACGCACCAAGCGTTGTCAAAGTCTTCCTTGAGAGTTGAGCCTGTTCTTGTTACTCTGTCGTTTTTAAGAGCGTCCTGTACTATAGCGCTGTACTCATGGGCTATGGGGGTCTGTGCGCATCCCCCTTCAGAAATTTTCGGATGTTCCCTGATAACTATATCCCTTTGGCTGGATGACAGCAATGCCTCCACTGTGTTTTTAATATATGTCGGGTAGTGTGTATTGACAACTGCGGCATCCCATGGAAGCTGCAAGCAGAATAGCACACAACCGCTCTTGTTTACCTTCCATGGCTGAAGTTTTATGCCCCATTTATCTATACGCTTACTGTCCATGTTCTTATTGCAGAAGTTAGCCCTTCCGTTCAGGGCGTCCCATCCTACTGACCAGTATTCGGACCTCCTGTAGATAAACCCAAGATCAGTAACGATATGACGATCTCCGGCTTGTTTTTGGTGTTCCATAAGTCTACCAATCACCTGACCCCTTTCCGTGGCAGGCTTGTGTCCACCTAACGCCACGGAGATGCTGCAAGAAATATCTGGGGACCACGACATCAGGTCTATCACTGTAGAATTCAAGCCGTGATCTTTCAATACCTGATTGAGGCTAGAAAAGGATCGCCGCCAAAAGTCTGGAGCAACCGGTGGAACAAACAGTACGATGTCATGTCTCATCTTGGTCTCATCTTATCCCGTAATTGCAGTTGTGTCTATCTAGTATGTCTATGCCATACTGATAGTTACTCTCATACCAGTCTTGTGGGCGGGCCACTTTAGGTACAGACTTGTTGACTGTGAGATCGTTATACTGCCCACACTCTGAAACTCCAAATATCTCAAAGCTCCTGAAGCCAGCCAGTATAAGCCAGTATAGGGCTGTGTGGTATCCGCTAAGCAGAAATGGAAATAAAACATCGTCTCCTCTTGGGTGTATATCCATGCTGCTGTATCTTTCAGACTTGTCTTGAGTAAATAGTTTGTATGTATATATATTGTTGCCTTCACAGTAGTTCTTCAGGGCTTGGTGGAACACATGTCTTTCTATCGGAATGTCTTCGTGTATTCCAGCCTGCCCATCTTCTGTTGCATGCATCACCAATGGCACTATAACGTTGTCAACATGGTCTATATTGCCCGTCTCAAAAAACTCCACGTCGTTAGAAAACAAGAAATCGCATCGTTCAAAAAGATTGCAAGCGCTGGTAGTAACGGCCACATACTTGCCGTCCACGTGGCTTGGAGCATCTATAGACGAAGGCCCTTTGCAGCACAGCAGTACTGTCTTCGACGTATCGAAATTATGATCTGCTAGTTTTTGTATGTTCATTTACAAACCTATCATAGTCTTCCTGAGTGTCTATACCTGTAGTTTGCATGTCCCTAACTAGAACCTTAACAGCAAGTCCGTTTTCTACCCACTGTAGCTGCTCTAAGTTTTCAGTTGGGTTGGCAGGCCCGTCTAGCATCCACATGGTTTCAAGAAACGAGGAACTATAGGCGTACACTCCAATATGCTTAAGGCTAAGGTGTTTGCCCCCGTGAGGAATTGGGCTTCGGCTAAAATACATGGCTCTATCTTCGGTTCCTAGCACCACTTTTACAACGTTGGGGTTAATATATTCCGAGTAGGAAGCTTTGGTTGCCAACGTGGCTATATTCCACCCATATTCTGGAGGGTCAAAAATTTCAAACAATTCGTCTACGTAGGTCATGCCTACTGAAGGTTCATCTCCTTGAACATTAACAATAGACCCGCTTAACTCAAGGCTCTTGCACGCTGATGCTAACCTCTCTGTGCCAGAGGAACACTCCTCGGTCATAACGACTTGTGCTTCATCCTTTACGGCGTCTCTTATCTCTTCGCTGTCGGTTGCTACAATTATAGATGTAGCTAACTTGGATTGTTTTGCGTTTTGCACCGTGTGCCAGATTAAAGGGTGTCCCGTGTCGCTTTTAAGAAGCTTGCAGGGTAGCCTTTGTGACTCCAGCCTAGCCGGTATTATAATGTGATTAGACATATTTATTGCTGTAACCTAAACATTCGGACACATAAAAGTAGAACCTCTCTAAGCCGTGCTCTACATTTCCATCTGCCGCATAGTGAGGGGTAAAGAAGTTTGGATGAGCACATGCATGAGCCATGCTAACGATGTCTCTCTTCGCTAAGAATACGTTACCAGCGCAAAAATCTGGATATTTATTTCCAACCAACCCTTCGTGTAAAGCTAAAACCCACTGAAGTTCTTTGAGCCACATTGTCGTGTGGCACGCGCCTACAACCTGATGTCTTCTTTCTAAGGGAACCCCTTGGTGTGTATCTATGATGTCGTGGATTTGGAGTATCTTTTGCTTGTGTTTCTCTGCGGACACAATTCCCGCGTCTTTTTCCCTAATATAGTTGAGGCTCTCCTTTAAACCACCTTGAGTAATAAAGGGGTCTATTAATTCCTTTAGCCAGCCGCCACATGGGTCATTAGTTTTTTTATCGTGAGCATATAGAACATACTTGGTATCGTCTTTATTCCTTGCGTGTGTATTATAAAACCCCCACTGATCTGTACCCTTGTTTTCCACAAGTGTTACTTCTATAGAACTAAACAGATCTTGTGATTCCTTCATCAACATGTCGTTTGCGCTATCGTTGTCCTTGATGAGAGACATATAGACCTTACCCTTCCAGACGGAGCCTATCTGATTTAGCAACCAGATGCCGACTTCCTCATACATCAAGTGCATGTGTACAGACAGGTCTTTGTCCTCTTCACCAAGGGGCCTGACCCCAGACAGGTCTCTCATATTTATTTTCCCCACTTGCAGGCTTGGTGTGCAAAAAAAGTGTTGCCCACGTAGTAATCCCTCTTGAAACCCTCAGACTTAAGAAAGGGGTTTAGGGTTGACCCAACGTCTAGGTAGGTATTGCTATCGTTAAAGTCGGTTAACTGGTGACAAAGAACGTTTCCAAAAGGGCCACAGCAAAACAGGAATACATAGTCCTCAATGTGCTCCTCCTCTATATACCGCTTGCTTTCTTCTATCAGGTTCCAGTCGTACTCCCAAGCGTTCTTGCTAATAGGAAATACTTTGTCTGGTGTAAAGGGCAGGCTGTCCAAGTCCCCGTCCTTGTGGCAATATAAAACAGTTTTTCGTTGTGAGTAGATAGGTAGTATGTTAGCCTGATAGTAGCGGTAGTTTTTATTGACCCAAATGTTTGCCCATGTAATCATGTCTTCCGGCTGACCACAGCCCTCAAGCATCTCCAAAAATGTGTCTTGGCCTTGGCAGCAAGGACAAGAGATGCCTACATAGTACTGAGGGTGCTGGAATTTGAAGGAGTCCAGAAGCATCCCTCTCTTGGTCTGGTCTTGCTCGCTGTCTTTATCAAACCAGAACTCAGAGTTATTGATGCTAACATCCTGCATGACAGCCCACTCACCATCAGCATACTTAGAAAAGCTAAAGTTAATGTTGTTTGCCAGCTTGTTTTTGAAGAACTTGATGTCCTCCGCAAACGACTTATTGGGGGGCATCGTTAAAGAAAAAAGCATTTAATATCTCCACTATTTTTTCCGTAGAGTGACCGTCTCCGTAGGGACACTCCTGATCTATAAGGGAATTCTTTTCCCGTTTCAGCTTATAGAAAAGCTCTTTTAGGTCTGCGGGCTTTTCGCACAGCATTGCAAAATCTTCAAGCCCTTCTACCCTTTCGGTAAACTTGCGACACACAACGCATTTCTTTCTTAGAAAGCAGGACTCCTCCTGTATTCCACCGCTGTCTGTAATTACGAAGTTGCACCTGCTGATATAATCGATACACTCTGCGTGAGGTAAGGCGGGCAAGACTTTCACATGTTCTAGCAAGTGTTGAAATCTCGTTACGGCAGGGTTGGGGTGAATCGGTAGTATAATTTCCAACCCGTCATATGCCAACTTCTCATCCTTGGCTATGTCGTTGATAGCCTTAAACCATTCTGCCATGAGTTCGTGGTTTTCTCTGCGGTGCATGGTGACCAAAACAAAGTCTCCCAGACTAGGCTCTATGTCCACTAGGTAGTCAAGCACTGTGTTTCCTACCACATGAGTAACGGCTTGTGGGTTAGAGCTTAGAACATTTTCCGCCGATGTTTCTGTGGGGCATAGATGGATGTCGGCAAGTCCAGTTATGGAGACACGGTTGCACTCTTCGGGATAGGGGTGGTGCTTGTTGAATGTTCTTAGCCCGGCTTCCAAGTGAATAACTGGTATGTTCCTGTGAAATGCAGCCAAGGCCACGGCGAAAGCCGAGGTGGTATCTCCCTGTACCATGACCGCAGAACACTCATCTTGCTCTGGAAACTGGCTTAGGATAGAGCAAACAATTGAATCTAGCCTGTTGTCACAGGCGTCATCTTGGATTTCAATAGTCTCGCAATCATAGTCTTCTATGCTGCTGTCTATCAATGATGTGTGTTGCCCAGTAAACAGGAGCTTAAACGGTATCTGTCCATCGATAGCATCTACCACTGGCTTTATCTTAATCCATTCCGGTCTAGTTCCAAAAGATATCAGTATCATTTTCTATCCTTTACTAGTTTGTAACCTTGGGATAATATATAGTTCCAGTAAGAGTGAGCCTGCATGTGGCCCTCGGAAGTTCTAGATGTGGCAGCCATGTCCTCGCCGTACTTAGAGGGGTCTAAGGAACCCCATAAGTCCTTGTTGTCTTCAGGGTGAGGAGGAACATATGTGCTAAGCCCGAAGTGTTTTTGCAAGACGTAGGAAAAGTGCATATCTTCACCACCTAGAGTAAGGCGAGTCTTTGGCATCTCAGCCCAGTACGCCCTAAGCCATTCTTTTTCAAAGAACCAACAATGCCCCATGATATCAACCTCTTCCGGCTCTCCGTTGTTTGCTCCTGCTCCAAAGCATTCATACTTGCATCCGGGATAGTTGGTATATGTATCATCTGTAAACCTTAATCCCCGACATCCCAAGAGACCTCTGTGGGTCTTCATGGTTTCCAAACAATTTTCCAACCACTGTTTTCCGGGGATGGTGTCGTCATCTAGAACGCAAACATATTCTGAAGAAGCGTTAAGAGCAAATGCGAACCTAGCCCAAACGCCCAGATTTTTATTGCAGAAAGCGGAGGTGCATCCTTCTATAGCTTCGGCTGGAAATTTTTCCATGGAAGCTTCGTGGTAGTTTCCCCAAAACATAATTTCTAAATCGTCTACGGTTTGGGATTTGACGGCATCGTACTGCTCTTGAAGCGTATGGGGTCTTCTGTATCCATTAAGAATAACTGATATCATGATTGCCACTCCTTAATCATCTGAGAAATAGACCTCTCAAGTTCAGAGCACTTAAGGCTCGAAAGAAGCCTCTTCACTCGATGCAAACAGGTGTGACCCGTGGCTACGCTACGACGAACACTCTCAGAATTAAGCTTGCTGTTCATGATTTTGTCTGTTGTTAGGGAGACTGATTCGCTGGTTTTCAGTAGGGACTGGATGGTGGTATTCATCCTTGTCGTCTGGCTGTCATACTTGGAATGATAGACAACGCTGTTTCCATAAAAAGCCGCATCAAAAAACGATTGAGGCAGGCCCATATCCTTGGTCGTTATGACAATGCGTTTATATTTAGGATACGCCCCATGCATGTGGAACGCTGGCATAAGAATGTCCACGTCGGCTTCCAGTGATTCATCCTGAGTTAGGACGTGGTATGTTTCGTAGTTTTCAGTTAGACTATCCAGCCTTTTGCCAACGCTATAATCGGTAACTATGCCTAGTTCAATCTCATAGTCTGGTAGGTTTGGAGTCTGTCTGCTTAAAAATACATCAGCACCATGCATAACGCTTACCAGCTTGGTCTTTCGTTGTATAAGCTTGTTAAGCAGCATGGGCTGATTAGTAAAGAGAAAGGGAGCTTTAACTTTGTGGTCTAATAGTACAGAGTCTACAGTATCTAGGTGTGCCTGTTGGGCACCAGTTACATTTAATATCATTTGGATGTTTTTGTGATTCGACATGTATTTAACTACATCTTCTGTGAGCAAACTGTAGTGGGTAATAAACAGGTCTGGTTTAGTGATATCGAACATATCATAAACGCTAGCACTTCCATCCTTCCACAAGTGAGACTCTGCCCCATCAAGCGCATTGAGAGTTTCGTGAATGTATAGAGGCTCAGTGAACGAGCTAGTCGCGTAGTTTTGTACTAGTACCTTCATGGTGTCTCCGAACTGTGTGATAAGTTTTTATGTTATTGAGTTTGGTCAAATGATTATTGCGTGAGCCGTCTACCACTGAGAGTTTATGCTTAGCAGAACTATTCAGGTGGTTTAGGGCTTCAAATATAAATTTGTTTTTGTATTCTATTGCAGAGATTATCCCTCGTAGACAATTCACCATCTCTTCGTTGTGCAAAAAGAAAGCCTCAGACCATATGTTTTCTATGCCATAAGAAAGGTTTTCTAGTGATCCGTTGTTGTTGGCCGTAAAGCCTATCTCTAGGCTGGTAGATTCAGGGCTAGCCGATATGATGTGGGATCTTTTGTAGTTTACTAGGGTTAAAAACTCCTTATTAAAAATAAGACTGCCGTTGGAAATTAGAACCTTGCTGTTGGAGGTGTTGTTCAGGCACAGCCTTACGCTTTCACAGCAATTAGAATGCTGGTGTAATTGGTTCTCTACTATCCTGATATTTTCATTGTTATAGTTGCTTCTTACGTGCTTGATAATTTTTTCTGCATCAAAACCACAACAGATAATAAGTTCAAAATTACGAAACACCCTTTTTATGGATTCTATCTGTAGGTCTATCAGCAACTGGCCGCCAATCTTCAGCAGGGGTGTGGGGCCATACGACTTCATCCTGTACCCTGCCTTTTCTGACAAGAGCACTACAGTGACTAGGTCGTTGTTGGGCCTGCGCCGTTCTGTGGGCGAGGTTATAAATCGTTGATTGTGCTTCCTCATGCAAGCAGTTTATCCTAACCATCTGTCGTTTTTTAGGGTCCAGTGCACAAACCTCTCTAGACTTTCCTCAAAGTTTACAGGCAGCTTCCACCCCAACCCCTTCATCTTGGAGCCGTCTAGAGCATATCTAAGGTCATGTCCGGGCCTGCTACTGTGGAAGTCTAAAAGCTCATAGTTCAATGGTTTCCCTACAATGTCTGCGATAGCCTGTGCCATCTGAAGGTTATCCACCTCCTGCTCTCCCACGATATTATACTTTTCCCTCTGCTCCCACCTGTCCTGCATGAGAAACAACACTGCTGCCGAAGTGTTTCGAGCATGTATGTAGTGTCTTTTCCCCGGATCGCCTTCTGGGCTAGCATGTATCGATATTTTCTCTCCTGACAAAGCCCTGCTAATACACATAGGCATGAACTTTTCTGGATGCTGTCTCTCTCCAAACACATTCATACAGTGAGTTACAATAAGTGGTATCTTGTAGGTGTTGGCAAATGCTAAACAAAGTTCTTCAGCACCTGCTTTCGTTGCAGCATAGGGGTTGGTGCAGTCATACCTATCCCACTCTTTGTATTTGACGCCTTCGGGGGCGGGGCCAAAGACCTCATCAGTAGAAAAGTTTACAAACAGTTCCAGACTATCTAAACCTCTTGCGTAGTTTAGCAAGTTGGTAGTTCCAACCACATTGTCCATCACAAAGGACATCGGATCATCAATGCTTCTGTCTACATGAGATCCTGCGGCAAGGTGTAAAATATAATCTACGTGTCCAATCTTGCTGGCTACAAATGAGTTTATTTCAGCCTTCAGGTCGTGGAAAACAAACGACATTCTACGCTTCCACTCTGGGTTGGATTCGGCCACCTCATGTAGCCTGTGCAAAGTCCCGGAGCAGTCGAGCCTGTCTAGGCATACAAACTCCCAGTCTGTCTCCTTGAGGTAGTGGTATATTAAGTGATGGCCGATAAAACCCGACCCACCGGTAATTAAGATTTTTTTACTCATTGTAGCTCCAGCAATAAATTTCCACTAACGGCATCCTTTAGTAATTCTTCCTCATAGGATTCGTATGTGGGGTAGTTAAGATAACGAGTCAGGAATACGAAAAAGCTAACGACTTTAATGTCACCGCTTTGAAAACAAATTGCTCTCTGTAGGTCTGTGTTGAGCGTCTTGTCTATCTTTTTAAAGAGATCGGGGGGGAACCGTGTCCCAACATCCACCCTTGCGTAATGTGTTGCTCCGCCAGCCTTTTTAAAGGCATCGTATTCACGCATTCTCTCTTGTACGTTAATCAATACTTCGCAGTTAATGTTGAGTTCTTCAAAAATTTGTGTGAACATGTTTGTGCCTATCAGTCTTTGTTCAGGTGTAGCTTCTAGGGGCTGCGAAAGGCAAATGTATAGACAGTCAGCGTCATAGTCAACGCTACGCAAAGATTCTAAGGTGGCTTCCTTTTTGTTGTTGTCTATGCCATCTAGCATTATCATAAGAAAGAACTTAGATTTGATTTGTTCGTAAGCTTTTTCTAGATCTGCTTCTCCTTCGTTCCACTTGGGTGGTCGGAACATATTGCATAGGCACTCCACGGCGTAGAACTCGGAGTCGTTGTCATATGCCTCAACGAGATAACCCTGCTCACGAAAGGTTTCTATGCGATTGGCAGCACAACCAGTCTGGGTTTTGCCTTCGTAGATTGCAAACAAACAGTCTTTGCAGCTAGTTTGCAGCAAGCTGTCTTGATGATTCGATTTCATAATGGATTCCTGATATTCTAGTGGACACGACTTGTAGGCCAAGATCTGCCGCCATTCTTGCCACCGTATTAATATCCAGTAGTGACTTCTTGCTAAAGATAAAACCATTGGCTGTTTCCAAGTCAATAGACTCATCAATGATGGAGCGGGCTAGCATTCTAATATCTGCGCCCCCAACCAACAGAGTTCCTTTAATACGTAGCTTTTGTCTGGCTTGAAGTAAGAAGTCTTTTGCGGAATTATATTCCAAGAAATCTAAGCAATCACTAGCCATGATAAAGTCACACTCGTTGTCGGAATACCCAGATAGGTTCACCTCTCCGTTCTGCAACTCTACCCTTTCGTATCCCTCTATGTGATCCTCGCCTTTGTTTACTATATGAATTTTCATCTTACCACCTCATCAAATTTGTTATTCCACTTATCTATAAAAACTTTTTCCGAGAAGTTGTCCAGTACTGTTTTCCTTGCGGCAGAGCCAAGCTTGTTTGCTAGTTCTTTGTCTTCCAGTAGCTGTAGCACATAGCTCCTGAGTTCTTTCTCGTCGTTAGATATAAAACCATTCTCTCCGTGGACGATAACTTCAGGTATCATGCAGGTGGCAGTAGACACAACGGCAGACCCGCAAGACATAGCTTCTAATAAAGAAGTTGGTATAGGGCTAAGCGTAGATGTGTTGAGAAACACCTGCGCTGAGTTGTACTCTTGGGCCAGTTCTTCAGTGGAGGACGCTGGCTCGGACAACCCCTCTGTGGCTCCGACAACCTTTGTGGTTATGCTATCCGTAATTCTCTGCCACCCAGAATAGTTTAAGCAATAGTCACGGTTAATAAAGTCGTTGGCAACGCTCAGGACATGAGGAGCCTTTTCTGCATCAGATGGGCTAAATAGATTAGTATCCACACTGTGATGTATTACATCTACTGAGTCGTGATTGACAGACCACTGATCTCTAGAGAACTCAGAAATAAATACATTGTGATCACCCGTCATTGACCTCATGGCGTCAGCTTGTCCGGGTGGCCAGCTTGGTATGGGAAGCGTATGCTCCAAGCACAGGATTGGTAGTCCTAGCATCTCGTTTATCTGGTCAGCCAATTGAAACTGACCAAATTTACTCTGAGACAAAATGAAGTCATATCTTATACCTTGGTAGATAGCGTTTCTTGGCAGCACGTAATAATTGTCTGGGCGGACAGCGTAACTTTCATCCCACTCCTTATGACCCTCCGCGTTGAAGGCGTAGAAGTTATGCCCAGTCTTGCATAGCTGAGTTTCGTACCGCTCATGGGTTGGAAAGGTAAGTATGTTGTACTTATCTGACTTACCAGACACGGCTCTCCTGACAAGATTAATTGACGCCCTACTCATTGGAAGCTTCCTCAAAAAGAGAATCTAACTTTGTTTCAAATTCTTCATACGGTATATCTTTGTAGGCCAGCGGAGCGCTGAAATCACCAGTTGCAATCAGGTACGCCGCAACGGAGATTGGGAATGCTGTTCCCATCTGCATGGCTGAAAATTTATCATTGCTATATACTATCTTTTCTTCTGTCCAGTCTGCAATGTTCTTATAGTCACCAACCCTAACTTTTACTATTACTAGGTCGGGTGCTGGCGGGCAAGCTATTTTTAATAGCGCCGCAAGCCCTTGATCGTCTAGTCCGCAGTCGTTGATTAGAAACTTAAGTGCCTCGCAGTGACCCTTGTGTCTGATGGTTTTATAGGAGCAGTTCTGTATGCCCCTCTTCTGCATTGTCGCTATTGTGTGTGAGGCTCCCCCGCTAGTGTAGAAAGCTTCCATGACACCAAGGCTTGTGTGTATATCGGATAGGCCAGACATTCCAGAAACAAGGGTATTAAATCCATTAATCAGCACAGCACAATCGTCTTTGTACTCATTTAAAAGCCCTTCTTGTGACCAAGTGCAGTTATATTTAAGATAGTTGTTGGGCTTCGCTGGTAGACCACCAACCATCATCTCTACGGTTTCGGGTAGGTCGTCATGGGAATTATAGCCGCGTTCAGCTAGTATGTTAACCCATCCCGGAGCTAAGCCTAAGTCTGTCATTACAACAGAGCCTTTGTTCTTGGCATAATCATTGATGCCATTGCTGGTGCTCATGTGGCCACCCAGATCACAATAGGGAAGCCGATGGTCGATACAGTATTTAGCCAGCCTTTCGTTCTTGTGGTATGGTAAGGCAGAGATTACAATGTCGCTGTCTTGTAAAAACGGATATTCAACTGCCGGGCTGACTATCTGAAAAGACATGGTGGGGCAGGATGCGGTTTTAGCACATGCTATCAGGTTTTCCATAGAGGCATCTACCAAGGTAAGCTCTTCACAACCCAGCTTTGCCATAGCCCAAGCTATAGCCTGTCCCATTCTGCCCGTTCCCACTATTGCTGCTTTCATGTGTTACCTTTCATGTAGTCCCCTACCCATATGTAGGCTAGGTTTGCTATAGCATAACATAGAAATACTACCGCGAGAGCATAGTTCTTTTTATTTGCTAGATCTAAAGCTACCGCCAAATACAATACAAAAGCTAATACTAAGGCCCAAGCACCCATCATTTCATTCCTTGTGGAAAACTTAACTGTTCGTCATGGTTAACTGTCCAAGACACCTCGTGTGTTACAGCCCTGACAGTCCTTGCGGCGGAGGGGAATCCGTTGCCAGACTTCTTCACCCCACCAAACGCCATGTGTGATTCAGCAGCGATAGAGCCACCATTCCAATAGCACATCCCGTAATCACAATTATCACGACAGACTCTTGCTTTCTTAAAGTCTTCGGTGATGATTCCCACAGCCAAACCATAGTCAGTATCGTTATAGATTCTAATAGCATCATCAATAGTATCAAAAGGAATAATGGCGACATGAGGACCAAACACCTCCTGCTTTAAATATGGAACATCTCTCCATTCAGTTTTATATACTAAAGGGGACACAAAATATCCGGGTGTGGCTTCCACGGGGCTAACTAGAATCTCAGCAGAACGATCTTGCTTAACCATCTGATTGAATTCTAACACCCTGCGGAATTGCTGATCATTAATTAGAGGCCCCATGTAGTCTAGGGGATTGGGCTGCGCGGTATATGAATTGTCGGTTGTAAAGGGTTTTCCCGGAGACACTTGAGAGGCATATTTAGCGAAGCTTTCCGCAAACTTATCATATATACCTCTTTGGACAATCAGTCGCCCAGCAGACACACACCGTTGCCCGGAAAGCTTGAATGCACTTGCGATGCTGGCAGAAACGGAGAGGTCGAAATTGGCATCGTCGAACACGATCACGGCTGACTTGCTCCCCATTTCGCAAGAGCATGTCTTATGCCAGCTATCCGCACAAACTCTACGGATATGTTGACCCACTTCTGCACTACCCGTAAAGCAAATGTGATCTACCTCTTCATTCCTAGCAAGCATATCTCCAACTTCACCGGTTCCATGGATCAGGTTTATGACACCGGCAGGGATACCAGCTTCCTCGTAAGCCTTGATCGCTAGCTCCGTGCTTAGAGGAGCGTCCTCGCTAGGCTTGATGACAATAGTATTGCCTTCCACTAACGCTGGGGCGGCACACCAGAAAGCACCGATAGCCAGAGGGAAGTTCCAAGGGCTGATGATAGCCACTACACCCTTCGGCTTGCGAAGCATGTAGGCATCCTTCTCTGGAATCTCAGACGCCAGAGCTTCCCCGTGAGGCATGCGTCCTGTACCAAAGGCATACTGTGCCATGTGGAGAGCTTCGTTTACTTCTGCTATGGATTCATTGTAGTTCTTTCCGGTCTCTAAAGAGATTGCTGTGGCAAATTTCTCCAAGTCCCTCTCTAGGATCTTGGCTACTTTGTATAGGTATTCTGCCCTATTGATACGGCTAAGATCCTTCCAGTCATTGAACGAATCTCTAGCTACTGAGCATGCATTTTTTACTTCCAAACTGCTAGACTGAGGAAACCTTGCTAACTCTTCGCCGTTACATGGATCAATCTTAATAACCTTATCGCCAGCGTTATACCAAACCCCGTCTATAAAATTCTTGCCTCTGTAGTTTTTAAAGGTTCTTAATCCTATGTCTATCATGCTATGCTCCTAGGTGTTCTTTTATCTGCTGGCCAACGGCTTCATACGAAAATGACTGAGCACGCTTCAGTCCAGCCGTCCTGTCGATCTGGTCTCTATTTTTATAGTAGTACCTCATCGCAGATTTCAAGTCTTTCTCACTCGGATCAAACCATTCTTCTCTGCCGGTGAATAGCTGAACAAACGGGGAGTCACTACAGACACAAACCTTAGTCGAGCCAGACAGTAAGAATCCTGCGTTCACATCTTCTCCTATAAAGTCCACTGGACCACCAACGCTGCTACACACTGGAGTGTTTCCAAAGCACATGGCATCAAAAGAGGGGATAGACCAAGCTTCGCCATGAGATGGGCACACGAAGCAATCGGCATAGATATGTAAAGCTTTTATTTTGTCGTCTGATATCTGGTCTGATAGGATTACTTCTTCGTGGTATGCCTCTAGGGACTGATACATCTTCAGGCCGCCCTTTACTTTGTCGCAAATACTTTTCATGTGCTCATATGTCTGCTGGGGAGTCAGGCCAAACTTCCAAACCTTTAATATCAAAGCTACCGGCTCTGATCGGTCAAACTCGCTATGAAAGGATCTGACGAGGGACTCCAAGTTTTTTCTGTCGTTTAGGTCTCCCACATAATAGAACTTAAACTTGTGGTCGATCTCTGGCAGAGATGCTTTCTCATACTTTTTGCTAAACGCTTTCAGGTCTGAAGGACAGGGGAATAGTTTGATTTTGTCTTCATCCATAAGTCCATCAGATGTAAAGATAGCTTTCATCTCTGCGTTAGGCACCCACACTTCATCCATCTGTTGTAGTTGTACAAACCATTGTGTGGGCTTTATGCTATAGGATTCGCTGAAGAACAGGGCTACATTCTTTTTGAAGCCTCTTGATCCTATGAGGTGGTGAGGAAGAAGGTTCTGTATGCATACGTCACAGTTATCTATGTCTCCCCCTTCTAGCTCGATTATCCTGTCTGGGATTTCTGTGCGATCCATTGGGGTGAGGGGAACATTTCTGCACACAACCTCTATCCCCGCCGCATCCATGGCTAAGATATAATCCATAGCTGCTCTGGACCATCCACCAAATTCTCTGTAGTGACCTAAGAATAGTACTTTCATCGGTTAACAGCCTCCCACCTTCTTTGTTCCCACATGTTTCTTCTGGCGCATAGCTGAGTCATGTGGTCGTGAGCCATGTCTAGGTCGAAGGGATTCCTCACACTCTTACCATCAAAGGCTGCCGAGCTTTCATTGAAATACATCCCCCCCGTGGTTCCCGTTGTGGAATGGTAGGTTAAATCCCTGATAAGTCTGGCTTCAAAAAATGTATTAATCTTAGAGGGGTCTCGCAGCACGTCTGTTATAAGCCATCTGGCCAGTTGAGACGGCGTTACGCCTTCCGGTATCTCTTTTGGCATAGGCTCTGGTTCTCCAATCCTAGGAGGAGAGTTCCAAGTCTGTTCTACCGGAGGTATCTCGACACTATCGAAGTAGTCTTCCCATTTTTTGCCGCTTATGTCCCACTGGTAATGTTTTTCAAAAGCCCTTCTTGTGTCAAAGCCCAGCTTTCTCCTGATGCTCTTGGGCTGAGAAAAGAATTCCTTGAATTTTTCGGCAGCTAGCTCGTTGTCTGGAACTGCTCTCAGGCATCCGGTTTCCAATTCCTTGTATAGGGCCTTGGGTTCAATGGGGATTCCTTTCAGCTTTCTCAGCACGCTTTCCATGGCGGAATAATCCGTTCCCATTACAGGAACGCCGCAGGCTGCCGCCTCCACTTGGGGCAATCCAAAGCCTTCGCAGTTGGCGTATTGAACATATAAATCAAAAAGGTTTATGATCTTCGACAGGTCTTCGTATTCCACACCGTGCTTTACGCTGGTTAGAACTGCTCCGTATTGACCAGTGTACGGAGATTCTGCAACAGCCCCCTTGAATAGGGACGGAAAGGGCTTTCCCGTTTGCCTGCACACATAGGTAAACATGACATGAGAGGACAGTTCGTACTCTTGAATTAGCTCTGGTATATCCCAACCTAGATCTGGATAGCTAGTGTGACAGTACAGGTAATATTTTTTGTCTTCAGAAGAGTCTAGGAACTTCTTGAAGGCCGCAAACAAATCGGGGTAGAGCTTGCGACGTTGGTTACGCATAACCGTACCGATTATTTTATAGTCTGGGTCTATGCCCCAGCTAGCTTTTAAGCCATCTTTATCTTCTATCGGTTGATAGGCTGGATGGGCAGAGGGTGGGGAGGAGCCTAGATAGTTTATCTTGCCGCCAGACTGATCCTCTAGGATTGTTCCCGCCCAGTCAGAATAGGTAAAGCAAGCATCTGCTGACTGATAGGTTGCAACCCACTGCCTTGCCTGTGGCCTAGCGTCCACGGTTGGCATAATCGCCCACTTAAAGAGAGGGCGGAAAGGAGACCTTTCAACAAAATCGAGCATCCAAAAGTCTCTGATATCGCACACGATGTCTGGCTTAAAATCCAAACACACGTTCTCAAAGATGAACTCTCCGAATTGGTTGGTGGGTTGAGAGTGAAACGCTTCCAGTTCTTCTTTGCCAGCCTTGGGTTCGACCTCTGTGTTTGGTGCTACACCGTAATATCTCCATGGAATGTTTGCCGACCTTGGATCATCTCGCTCTCCATAGGAAGCTAACTCTGCAAGTTCATACTTGCCTGTGTCATGCAGATACTTCAGGGTTTCTCTGGCATATGTAGCGTATCCTGTGTTGAGGAATGTAGCCTCACTACAGAAGAGGATTCTTTTTTTTCGCATTGTGTCCTCGTTTGTCAAGGTGGGCTATTGATCCGACGCGGTATCGCTAACATCAAATTCGTTGACACGAAAGATTATTTCTCGGCTACCCTTAGATAAATTTTTAGCAGAAGCATGTACGTGTATCTTGGAGCCTTTTTCAAACAGCTTACATATTGTTTCCGCCCCCGTGTGCCAAGCTTCACACTTAATAAAAGTGGGAATTCTGCTTTTCTCGCCGGTGCTCTTAGCTGTTCGGTAGGTGTATGTAACTAAAGTAAATTCTGCTTTGCTTATCCCTTCTGGCTGGGACAGCTTGGGGTCTTCGACTAAAAACCCGGTAAAAGAGCACAAATTCATTCCTCGCTCCTCTGAAATAAGATCTTATCTTACTATTTTAGCAGCGACAGCCGCTTTTAGCACATTAAATCTCGTAAATTTTGTTAACTATGAAAGAATTATCGTTATGTTTGACGTTACCACAAAGGATAAGATTGTTTCCCTCGTATAATATATACTTGTTCTTTTCTCTAGCTTCTGGGAACACTATTACGCTGTCCAGAGAGCAAGATTCGTCTTCTACTGTTAGGAAGGACATGTATTTGCCCTTGGAATCCCCTTTGGTGATGCGGTAATCAGAAACCCTTTTTACGTGTACGCATATGCAAAGATCCTTGCCTGTCTTACCATTCATGATTTCTTTACAGGTAGTATTTGCAGCAGACGTATCGGAACTTTCCACCTTAGACATAGAAATGGGACACCCAAGCAGCTTGGTTTCTTGGTCAATCACCCAGCCCGGATCGTCTGACAACTCGTATGGAGGGTTTTCTAGCAGGTTTAGTTCGTTCATTACCACTTGGCTTCTCTCCATTCTGTGTGTCCCCCCTCCGTTTTTCTTAGTCGGAGCCAGTTCTGTCAGGCAATCTGCGAGCTTCTTCCACCTTCTCTTGGGGTAGTTTTCTTCTACCCACCTAATCTCAGCCTTGGTCAGTGTCCGGTATATATTGTACTGGTACAAGGCTTCGTTTCTAGTAACTTTGTCACGGAAGCCTCGGAAAAACCCTACAGATGCCAGAGCCTTGAAGGCTGTGGAGTTTACTTTAGGAGCAAAGCTTATCAGTATTTCCATCCAAGAGCAATCGCTAACGCTCTTGTTTATTTCACACTCTAGGTCTTCAACTGCCTGAACCACCTTGTCTCCGGTTTTTCCGGTGAGAGACTTGATATCTTTGATACCAAAGTATATTTTCCCGTCAGAAATATTAAACTTGTCTGAAAAGTTTGTGATGTTGGGGGACTTTGTTTCTAGGTCAAACAGCTTAGCTTCGGAGACTAGCTCGTATATTTCCTCATGCGGGTTCTGCTTTTCGTTTGCATAGTAAAGGTAAGACAAGAAAAACTTGTCTGTGTAGTGAGCTTTGTAATAGGCGCTCCAAAATGAGCACATAGCATACGCTACGGCATGGGATTTATTGAACGAGTAACGAGAGGATTTTTCTATCCAGCTAAAAATTTCTTCAGCCGTGGCGCTAGTAACAATTCCTTTACTAGTCGCACCCTCTAGGAAAGAGTTCTTTACTTGTGCCATTAGACCGGCTTTTTTCTTACCAATAGCCTTCCTCAACATGTCTGCATCTTGCAGGTTGAAGCCAGCGATTTTCTGGGCAATCCTCATGGACTGCTCTTGGTATACCAATACCCCATAGGTGGGCTTTAGGATCTCCTCAAGGGCCGGGTCTAGGTAGGTAACCTCCTCTATCCCTCTCTTTCTATCGATATACCTTTGGGTCATCGACTTGCCGTCTTGTATAGCCTTAAGGCATCCCGGCCTAATCAAAGCTACTAATGCCGCCAGTTCTTCTATGTTACTGGGCTTCAGTTTTTTAGACCACGACTTACCTAGGTTGCTTTCAAGCTGGAAAACCCCTTTGGTTTTACCCTCGTGGAAGAGGCTCCAAGTTTTTTCGCACCCGTAGTCTATTTCTGAGGTCTGTCTAGATATAAGAGTTTCCATTTGCAAATGCCTTGTCCAATTTCAAGTTTTGATATACGGCCCTGTGTGTTTTCATAAACTTAATCATTACGTTTGCCGTATCCTTAACGTCCTGAAGTGCGTCATGAGCGTTTTCTTTACTCATTCCCATGCGCTCCCTAGTAGCGTCCATGCTGATAGACTTAACGGAGGGGTCTGCCTCAGTCCACATAAAGTAGTTGTCCATCATGTCTATCTTGTAGATTGCATGAAACAGCTTCTGCTGGTGTCTATCTTTGTTGAACGGCCCATACTCTTTGCATAGCCTGTTGATAATAACCATATCAAACCCTACGATATTCCACCCTGCGGGGATTGGGGCAAACCACTGTGTACCTTTCCAGTTATACTGATCTACAAACTGGATAAATTTCTTCCATACAGACCTGATGGTTGGAGCCTTCTTTAACTCATCCCTAGTCTTGCCTGTAATCCTCAAAGCCTCCTCTTCCAAGGGGTCTAGGCCAGCCTCAATAGCTTTGTTGTCACTTAGTATGGGTCTGATTTCACTGTTGAAAGTTCCCTTGAGTCTAAGGTTTCTACCGTCGATGGCCAGCGCGGCCAGTTGGGTAGGCTGGGTTTTGTGTGGGTTTCTAGACCCCGTTTCAAAGTCAAAAACAATTATATCTCTACTAGCCATGATGGCTCCTTTTCAATTAAACAGTTTCCCAATAATGTCCCAGTTTCATTGGAACCTTAGTAGTAACGCTGGTTCCCTCGTAACTAAAGTTACTGAGAGTTATCAGCCTGAAGTCAATAGATACTCGTGTCTGGCCTGTGGAGTTTTTCTTATTTCCATGGCTGAGGTTAGCCCCATCCCATATACAGTACTCGCCAAACTCTGCCTCCATCGGGCTGTAGTCGCCCTTGTCTTCCTTGCTTTCTGCCCAGATCGTGTTTGTGTCAAAGGCTTGCGTAAGGGGAAGAAAGATATTTATTTCGTGTGGCGAGTGGTTGTACAGCTTGTCTTTGTGCCACTTAGCCACCGCAATATTGTTGGGTACTTGCACCCTAAAGGTGGGTCTCTTTTGGTAAACCATTCCCTCGTCAGGAAAGTGTTGTGAAACAATATGGCCCACTAAATCCCTGTACGTTTCAAGGAATCTGGAGTCTTTGTCCTCAAAAGTTTTGTAAAACACCTTGTGAAAGTTAGTGGTCTGATCTTTGGATGGGTCATCGGGTATTTCGTTTGGCCCTTCCTGTTTCAGGTGAAGGCTTGCCAAGTCGTCAACGTCAAACACATCCATAGTGATTGAGGCCAGATCAAATAATGAAGTATCGTAACTAAACTTATTCATACGTAGTTTCCTTAACAAAATCTTGTATCTTCATGATTTTATCTAGTAGGTTGATGCCTAGAACGTCAAACTTAACATGCCCTAGCCCCTCTAGGTCACTCATTTCCAAGCCCGCAAGCTTTTCGATTCCATGCTTCTGGTCTACCATGGGGCAGACGGCCCCCAGTCTCTCTCTGGAGATAACGATTCCTGCTGGATGCTTTCCCTGCGACTTGAACGTTCCTTCCATTCGTATCGCTTGATCAAAGAACTCGGCATAATTTCCGTCTAGCTCTCCGTGGTCGTTTATAAAGCAAAAGTCTTTCAGTTCGTCTGGGTTGTTCATGATTGCCCATCTAATGATAGACCTATCTTCCTCATCCATTTCTTGTAGCTGGTCAGATATATCTGCCTCGTTTGGAATGCTCTTGGTGATCTCATTCATCTCTCCAAAAGAGCAAGCCTCGTTGATTCTTAGCACTTCCTTTAGGGCGCTACGTCCCTGAAGTCTGCCAAAGGTAATCATCTGGCTGACATTCTCATGACCATATTTGTCTTTGAGGTATTCAATTATCTCGTCTCTCTTTTTCCCCGGAACGTCTATGTCAATGTCGGGCAAGGAGACGTGATCATCTGTATTCCTTCCGCTGTTATAGAAGCGTTCAAACAGAAGATCAAATTCTATGGGATCTATTTTTGTTATCCCCATAAGGTAAGATAGCAAGCACCCGGCAGCAGAGCCTCGTCCCGGCCCAGACAGCCAGCCCTTTTCGTTAACAAATCTAATGATATCCCAGACTACAAGGAAATACCCAAAGAGATTGGCTTCTTTTATAACTCCAAGCTCTTCCTCAAACCTTGCTTTGTAAACCGACTTGGCTTCTGGGTCATCAACCTTTCCCGTTTCCAAGAGCAGTTCTCTCCATCCCAAGCGGCATAGGTCGGTAAGCATACCCTCTTCGGATTGACCATTAGGGCATGCAAACTCGGGTAGGATTGGCTTGCTAAGTATGTCATAATGCTCACACTTACTAACTATATCTGTTACGTCAGACACTTGATCGTGAGAGCAGTCGTTAAGCAATACCTCTGTCATTTCTTCCTTGTCATAAATATAGAAGCCATCCTGCGTAAAGTATTTTTCAACTTCAGGATCAAGTTCTCCACTCTTAATCTTTCTTTGTATCTTTGGGAGAGTAGTCTTGAGGTGAGAGCTAAGCAAAACCCGGTGAAGCTTGGCGTCCTCACGTTGTACGTAATATGAGACAGGCAACGCTGGGGAGAAGGCGTAGGAGTCGTCGCCTAGCACGGGGTACTTCTTGGGAGCAATGCAAATAAGATTCTTGTTATCAAATATTCGCTTTGACTCACGGGAAGGTATGTTCCCATCTAAGTCAAGAGAAGAGACCAACTCAATTAGGTCTTGCCAGCCGCCTTTGTTCTTGGCGAGCAGAGTGAATTGGTCAAATGAGCAGCCGATAATTGGCTTAATGCCGTGCTTTAGGCAAGCTTGATAGAAGGATACCGCGCCGGATATAGACTTGTAGTCCGTAATCCCGCAAGCTTTGTATCCGTTTTCGCTGCACTTCTTAGCTAGTTCTTCAGGCTTAGAGAAGCCCTTAAGTAGACTGTAATGCGTATAGTTACAGATTGGTGACCAGTCCATGCTGTCCTTTTCAATATAAAATTTCAATTTGGCCCACACTATTATAGCGTTAAGCCATCAATAAAGCAAACTTATTTATCCAAAACTTCGGCAATTCTTCCCTGTTCGTTCATGCCGAGTTGTTGTTGTAGCTTGAGGAGTTGCTGCAAGAGCACTGTGTCTCTCGCTCTTCCTTCTTCAAGTATTCTGTCCAGCTTAGCATTTATTTCTTCAAGGTTTGCTGGGGCTTGCCCCGGAGTAACGGTGGTCTTCCGGCTCATGGATATAGTAAATCCCATGGTAATTGCTAGCAGTACTACTAATGCACGGGAACAGTTAAGAATCTTTTTTGATATCATAGCTTCCCTTCCGTTAGAATAGTTCTTTTATGATTCTTCCTGAGTTTGCGATCTTCATAGGGCGACCACTGTTGCTGGTGAACGTTGTCTGCAATGAAATGCCGAGTGCGTTACAGACGGAAGCCATAACATCTTGTGAAGAATAGGGTGTCGTTTCAACGCTAGTGCCATCAGGGCTGGTGGCTCCGACAGCCGTTCCCCCATTGATACCTCCTCCTCCAACAACAACGCTCCAGCTTCTAGCCCAGTGATCTCGCCCAGCATTCCCATTGATGCGAGGAGTACGGCTGAATTCACCCATCCAGATAATCACGGTGTCCTTTAAGGTTCCTCTTTGTTCAAGGTCTTCTACTAAAGCACTCATCCCCTGATCTAACATGGGGAGCTTGGTGTCTTTAAGGGTTGGGAAAATGTTTTGATGATTATCCCAACCTCCAAGCCCCACTTCTATAAAGGGAACGCCAGCTTCAACTAATCGCCTAGCCATTAAGCATCCCTTTCCAAAACTATTGTCTCCGTATCTTTGTCGTACAGATTCAGATTCTTCAGCGACTTTCGTAGCGCCCATCTGTTTGCTGGTTAGAACATCAAATGTTTTTTTCAATACTTTCTGATGTTCCTTGGGCATTGAACCCCTGTTAGAATTTATAAAATTATTTTCCAGCATATCTAGCGTTTGCATACGTTGGTAAAATCTCTGGTCTATCTTCATGTTTAGATTTCTAATCCTACCATCGCTGTTTACAACAAATGGTGCATACTGAGCGCCCAAAAAACCAGCCCCCATGCTGCCCCCGTTGACGGAAAAGAACTGAGGTATTTTTATATCCTCATTCTCAAGCTGGTTGGAAATCACAGATCCATAGCTGGGATGATCAATGGTTTGACTGGGAACATACCCCGTATGCATGTAGTAACGGCCTCTGGTATGATCTGCTTCCCGTGTGCTCATAGACCGAATGATTGCCATGTTGTGCATCTGCTTCGCCATCAAGGGCATGTGCTCGCAGATCTGCACGTCTCCACTGGTAGACATCTCTTTAAATGGGCCACCAGTAGCGGCCTCGGGTTTTAAATCCCAGATGTCCATCGTAGATGGGCCACCGCTCATCCATAAAAGTATGGCCGACTTACCATTCTTTTTAATCTCCTCTTGGTTTGCGTTAAGGGCTTGCGTTAAACCTAAGACGCTAGCTGTGGTAGTTAGGAAGTCCCTTCTTCTCACAGTATTACCTTTCCTTCTCCCTCAAGCAGATATCGTGGACGACCACCTGTGTCTGTCCTCTGGATTTCCTTGGGAATACCGAAATGGTCAAACAGGGTGGCGGCTACGTCTATTGGCCCAACCTTGTCTTCAGTTGGTACATAAGCTTTGTCAGCTTTGCCAATGACTCGACCATGATTATATGCTCCACCAGATAGCAGCATGGGAGTAATTGAAGGCCAGTGGTCACGCCCAGAGTTGCCGTTGAGTCTAGTTCTTCCAAACTCACCCGTAACTACCAATAGTGTATTTTCAGACATGCCACTCTGGTATATATCCTTAACAAAGGCAGAAAGAGCCTTATCAAGAGGGGGGATCTTGCCCGCTAGCGCATTCTTTATGTTGCTATGCATATCCCAGCCACCGTAGTGAACCGTAACGAACTTGGTGCCAAACTGAGAAAGCCTGCGAGCCAGCAGCATCTGGTCGCCAATCCCTCCCTTACCATACATTTCCCGCATGGCTTCAGGTTCTTGGTCGAGATCGAATGCGTCCTTGGCATTTCCAAGGATAACATTGTATGCAGTGTTGCCGATCTTGGTAAACGAATCCGCGTCTTTAGAGCGAATCTTGTCTAGGTTGTCTAGGGAACTTAGTAAACCCTTTCTTTCCTCAAAGCGAGCAATGGGAATTCTAGGAGTTAAGTTATCTTTATTGGATGGGTCAAAGGGCTTGTGTGCCCCGCCCAGAAATGTTGGTTGTTCACCTTCGATCTTACCTTGCTTTACGTAGGCTGGCATACCATTTGTTGGATGGTTAGAACCAAATACCGCAGAGGCGATAGCGCCATGGCCCGGATACTCAGAGTCAGCGGTGTTCTCTCTCTTGGGATTGCGGTGGCCAGTCATCATCCAGTGTGTGGCCTGCCTGTGAGAAGAGTCTCCATGAGAGAAAGAGTTGACAGCCGTAAGGTGATCTCCCTGCTGTATCAATTCTTTAAATAAACCACCAAAAGCAAGGCCATTCTTGTGCGTTACTGCCCCTGTTACTGGCCTATGTGTGTCTGGAACCGTGTCTGTGGGGGCGTGGAAGGTCTCAAACTGTGTTGGCCCTCCACCTAACCAAACCCACACGACAGACTTGTCGCTTGGAAGAACGAATTCTTCTTCCGCAAAGGCTTCGTCAGAAAAAGGCAGGACACCTAGTCCTGCGCCAAGACCACCAACTCTTAGAAAATCGCGTCTGTTGAAATCAAGATCCAGCATGACTCCCTCCCTAAAACCTAATTATAATTTTAACCCGGAGCGTTGTAGTATCCAATACTAAAGCCCTCTTTTGTGCACTCTTTTACGGTCTTATCCATGCCGTGTTCTTTAAGGTGCTCCTCTATATATATACACATATTCTTGTCTGTTCCCGGCCAGTTATTCTTGAAATAGTGACATAGCTTAGTGCATTTCCAATGATTTCTCTTATGAGATAGCGGTCTGGGACTGTTGTTAGCTTTAATGGATTCAAACGTCTGCTTAAGCATCCCCAAGAACTTCTCTTCATCCTTTTTATCAAAGCACATTGAAAAGGGGCCGCCATCCTTAACGTAAAAAATTGTCATTATGGACTGGTCATATTCAGGGAAAGTCTTAGATATGGCGTAATTATACAGCAATAGCTGTGGGTCTACCTGTAGCTTTTCATAGGTCTTCTCTTCCCCTGTTACCCAATCGAGTCTTCGACCAGTCTTCCAGTCAATCACCTCTATTATACCATCGTTTGTCTCAGTTACAAGGTCTATTGTTCCTTTTATGGCAAGGTTTCCTGAGACTTTTTCCCCATTAGGCAGTTCGTATTCATATTTTGCCCAATCCTCTTCTATTAGGATGTCAAAATGAGGCTCAGACGCTACCACGTTTCTGGTTCTTGGGTCAAACTGCCCATTGTTGTACTGCAAGGCGTCCCACGATAGGTTAACGCATGTCTTCCTGTCTTTTTCTGTGAATTTATTTTTAGAATGTTTGACATAATGATCAAAGCTTCTATCGGCAATTTCCACGACAGAGAAATCTTCCATGAATTGATCAACGTGAATCTTCACTTCTCCCAAGGCATCATCTTCTATCTTGAGATACTTTCTCTTGGGGTTGTCCTGCTGGAATTTTTTGAGCGAAGCCAGAACTTCCATAACCTTGTGGACAATGGTTCCTAGCTCTGCCTTCTTGCCGCTGTCTGATTGATGCCCTAACACGTATGTTAAAAAGTATTGCATCTGACAAAAAGAGTAGTTATTATAGCTAGAGCTTCTGATATATGTTACGAGCATGAGGTGTCCTATGATAAGAATATGGTTTGGTAAGCGGCGTCCACGCTTTTAAGGGTGTCCTCTAGAGAGCCGTCGTTTTCAATAATACAATCAAAGTTGTTCCAATCAAAATTATCTTCGTCTAACCCGCACTCGCTAGCATGACTGTCTTTGCGAGTATTGCGAGTCAGCCTAATTACCTTGCCTCCAGCGTCTTGGATCGCTTTAACCTCATTCGGGAATCTCACGTCTGGAACAATGGCTAAATCAGATTGCTCTGAAAGTATTCTGTTGATGGCGTGGTTCACATGCACAGGTTCATGAATCTCACGCATGACATCTGTGCCAAAATATTGCATGAACTCTCTGGCGGTCATGAGTTTCCCCGTGTCGGGGTGCTTGAGCGCCGTGGGGGTGTTCTTTTGCTTGTCTGTACCGTACACCTGTTCCGGCTTAAGGCCAAAGAATTCAACGCACAGGCTTTTAAGACCATCAGCAAAGCTATACATCTTTATGTGTGGCCAAATGTTATACTCAGCATAGTTGACAAAATCTACATCCGTTCTAGTGACATCAAACTCTCCCCAATCCTCCCAACCGGAAGAGTCAGAGGTTAGGATGCACAGCCTTCCCGACTTGTCGATACGGAAATCCTTTGCAAGCTTCATCTTAGCGATCACCAATCCGTGGATGTAATTAGCCGCCGTGTTCTTGCCCGACTGTTTCTTTCCTGATATTCCTAGTATGTTAGCCATTAAAACTTACCCCTAACTTGCGATAATATATCTGAACGAAGCTTCTCCACCGACATTTCACCGATGTCCTTGTGGGACATGCGAGGAAAGGCTAGGTTGAACATCCTGCCTAGCTGCCTTTGTATTTCCGTTTTAGATTCTCTTCCTGCTTGGTCATTGTCTGTAAGCACGACCAGAGTTGTAATCCCACTCTGCATTAGCTTAGCCTTCTGATCAATGCTTAAAGATTTTCCAAAAATGCTGACTGCGTTATGTACGCCAGCCTCAAAGAGTCTCCACACGTCACCCTGTCCCTCTGTAATAAATAAGCAGGACTTACTTTCTGCTGTCTCAATTGCTCGGTGGTAGTTGTATAAAAAATACCTTTTGTCAAACCCCTTGGTAAACAGAAACTTTGGCCTGAGATAGTCTTTGGTAGCTCTTCCAAGGTAGGCGACAACTTCTGAGCCGTTGCTATTGTGTATGGGTATGATTGCTCTCTGATACATAGAAGATGACTTGTCTGTGCAGTCTCCAACGCCGAAGTTAAGTAGCGTCTCTTCTTTGAATCCACGATGAGTAAAGTAATCGGAAGGGTTTATCAAATTATACCCATCCAAGGCAGGTGTCGGTGGATTATTATGTGAAAAACTTTCAAAATTCTGTGAAAAAATACTCACCAGCTTAACAAAGTCACTAGGCTCTTCTGCCTTAACCACCTTTATGTTCTTGCTGTCTATATTAAGAATGTTGCATACCCAAACCAGAGCTTCCTTGAAGCTTGCCTCTTTGCCATTTCTCTTGGTTAATACTCCCTGCGTCAGCCCAAAGATATCATTGCTGTAGCTATGCTGACAGTCCCTAGTCCAGCAGCGCCATATCTGCTTGTCTAAAGATAGAGAGAAAGCCCTCTGGTTATCACTACCCTCATGAATTGGACATGTAGAATATATATTATCACCAACCACTTCGTATTTCATATCTAAGTTACTAAGTATCAATTCGATTTCGTTAAACGCAACCGACTTAACCTTCTTCAAGTCCATCATTAGCAATCTCTTCGAGGTTATTTTGACTTATAAAACCAGTGTCACCAGACGGTTGGTTCTTAAACTCGTTTCTGGTTTTGAGTTCTAGAAGCTTGGCATACTCGCCAACCATGTCCATGTTAATGTAGTCACCATCGTTTAACCCAGCACCGTGGCGGGAAACGACAGGAACCAGCTTTCTGTTTCCAGCTTTTGATCCGTCCTCAGCAAGCTCTTCGGCTGACTTCTGCTTGAAGATACTGAATGATGTGCAGAGCCAAATCAATCTATCAGAGCCACTAACGGTGTCGGTACTCTCTTTCGTTATGCCGTCCCTGTTGAGTTGCACAAAAGAAAGGCATGGGAAATCATACTTGACACACAGGTTATGCAGGGCTGTGATTTGAAAACCGAGGGCTTGATACTCCTGTATGTTGTGGGTTATAGAGTTAGAAGACATGAGCTTTAGGTAATCGTAAACTACAACGCAGTCGTTGGTTCGGCCATTTTCGTCTGTGCCCACCTCTTGTAGGAGCCACCTTTTTATTAAGCCTAGTATCTGCTCAAATGGTCTTCCTGCCACGGAGGTGTAGCTATAGGGGATGGACTCTATATGTTCTACAGCGGCCTGAACTTTTTCCAGCTTATCATCATCGTCAGAAAATTGTCCAGTCGCAATATCATTGATTGGTATACCGCTTAGGTTGGCAATGATTCTGTTAAGGTGGTCTTCCTTGGACATTTCGGTGTCTAGCATTAAGACTGGTATGCCGTTGGACGCCACGTGCATAGCAACGTTGTCAGCGAATACGCTCTTTCCCACCTTGGGTCTGGCTGAAACTAGATCTACGCACTTCCTGCGCAATCCACCACCTATTGAGACATCAAAGCGATGGAAGCCAGTTGATACACCTACTAGGTCGCACTTGTTTTCTTGTAAAAAATCAAGGTAGTCTCTTGCGCCTTCTCCTATTTTTTCTGGCCTGTCTCCACCGTCATCCTCCCTCAGAAAATCCATAAGGGGACTTTCAACCATGGATATGATTTCATCCACGGATTCCCCGCCCTTGATCTCTCCTGCGGACTTAGACATCTTGCTTGCCAGAGATTTAATTTTCCTAGCAAGCTCAAACTTTTTAATCTGCGCAGCAAAGCTGGGTATGTTTTCTTTCTTTACGGGAAAGTCAAACAGGGACTTGATGTACTGAAGCTCTTGTTTGCTGTTCACGACTTCAGCAAAGTTTAGCTGAGAAGCTGCCGATAGAATGGCAGGCACGTCTACCTCAAGGCCGTCTTCTATTACTTTTGATACACACTTGTAGAGTATCTGGTTGTTGGAATTACCAAACGTATTGTGATCAATAATGTCAGAGATTTCAACGTAAACATCTACCCCGTGTTTAAATAACCCAGCGAGGATGGCACGTTCTGCTCCGATATCGGACAGATTAGAGTTCATCCTACTACCTTCCGGTGCATTTGTTACATCTATAGTACTCGCCGTATTGGTAACGCGGGTCAGCCTTGAAGCTTTTCCCACACACGTGACACTCTACAGCTTCTTTTTTGGGCGCTGCTCTACGCCTAGGTGTCCTTTCTACATCTGGAGTGGTAATCTCCTTGAATTCTCCTGTGTCTACCCACTCATTTTTTCCGCCCTTCACGGTAGTTCTCCTTTTGGTTTCTTTAATTTTTCTGTTAACCTTAAACTCTTTGTTTACCTCTACGGGTTCTTTGTCGCTTGCAGGAAGGTCAGACCCAAGTAATTTCTTAAGGTCTTCCTTTTGATTATCATCTAGGGATTCTATAAATTCTTTCATACTCATAATCTTTTAGCCTTTTCAAGTAGTATATCGCCTTTACGTTTAAGTTCGTAAACCTTTCCTTCCAGTGACTGTAGCCTTGCTTCGGCAACGCTACGCATCTGATCGCACTTAGCTGCGTAAGAGTTCTCCCTTATTATGCTCTGGCGTTTAACTTCGTGCTTGGTGTATTGGTCAAAGTTGTGGAGGTTCCCAGCTACTAATTTTTCTAGCTGGTCATTGCACCAATCGAGCACAACTTTATTTTTATTGATTTCATCCTGCGTATAGGATGAATATCCATAAAGGATGTATGCCCGATCAAACAACTCCTGCTGAGTAAGCCTTTTGATTTTATCCAGAGACATGTTGGCAGCAACCAAGAACTCTTCTCTGAACGAAGCAAACCTAACGTTGGATAGGTCAAGGTAGTTGTTTATCTGCTCTATGTGTTGAGCTAGGCGGTCACTCGCCTTTAATTGTACGTCGCCAGTCATCATCGCCATCCGAGTATTTAAGGGTTGTCAATTTAATATTATTCAATTCGCACCAGTCAGCCTTGTCGTCATCCCTATTCATAGACAAAAGATAGTCAGCCATATTCTTGTGAAAGAACGGAGTGAACTCATAATGTTGCTGTCCATGCACCTCTATTCCAACTCTGATAACTGGTATAAAAAAGTCTAGGTACAGAACAGACTTCCTATAGGGAAGAGTACTGCCGGGCAGCTTGACCTCTTCCAGTATCCTGTAGCTATGGTATATTTCTTTCAGAACTTTTCTGGCTCGAAGGTGGTACTTTGATCTCTTTCTCTTGTCGTCTCCATACACATCATACTTGTTTAGGTTCCAGTTGTATTCCCTGCCGTTGAATCCAGTTGCCTTCAAAACAACTCCTTGATCTTTTCGTAGATAAAATCTGACATTACTGGATGTTCATTAAGGAAGTCTGACAGTTTGTTGACACCCTGAAACTTGAAGAATTTTTCTACCTCTTCAGGAGTGTCCCCCACGTTGTTGTCCTTTAGTAGCTTTGCTACGATGGGATCATCTTTGTTTTCTAGCGCGCATTTTATGGTATACCAAGCTCCAGCAGCCTTGATTAGTCTAAACTCACAGGCTATCTGCACAACCTCCTGTATCTCATCTACACCCACTCCATACCGTATCCAACCCTCTGCTGTAGAGTTGGGTGTGCCTCCAGCGTTGGATGTTAATACTTTCCAGTTTGCTATCTGTCCAATGTGGGGGCCAGTCTCCTTCGGGACTTGCCACCTGCCTCTGTGTGTGATAGCTATGTTGGTTCCTGCTTGGTACTGTATCATGTTTCCACCGTCAGTCATTTTGGCTGGTGCCCATCTGCTTCCCCCAGTATTAGCAATGTTATGAAGTATGAAAAGCGCAACGGTCTTGTTCTTTGTGACCTGACCACCAATCCTTTTGAGGAACATGGAAAGGAGTCTAGGCAAAGCGTTCCTAACACCAGTCCTGATGAGTCCCTCAAGCTCGTCCTTGGGAACCATGCTGGATACGGAGTCAACCACTATGACACATTCTGGATCGTTGTTGATGTAAAACTCTATGATGTTTAGGTAGTCTTCTGCTGACAACACTCTGTCATCGGTAGACTCAACCACTATGATGTCGTCAGGTCTAAGAGATTTAATGCCTTCAAAGTTTTGAATAGCAAGTCTACCTTCGGTGTTTACATAAACAACCTTTTTGCCAGCCTGTTGGCACTTGCCAGCAAAGTGCAGGGCTGTGGTTGTCTTGCCGGTCTTGGGATCTCCTGACATTACAACGCAGCTTCCTTCTCGTATCCCTCCGCCTAGGGCAATGTCAAGTGCCGGTGATACACTTAGCAATCCTAAGCTGGTAAGGTTCTCCAGAACCTCAGTTCCGGGTCGAACCACGTCGCCATAAGTTTCTATTATGGTATTGCTGGTTGGATCATCAGTGAATTTAGTTATCTTCTTTTTTGCCATCTAACTCCCTCAGTTTCTGCAAAGCTGTTTTCTTTCCATAGCTTCGGCTCCGCCTAGTGGAACCTTCCCCTAACTCTATTGTAGTAGAATTCTGCCCTTGACGCTCAATGATTTTCTGATATTTTTGGATAATTGATCCCAGAGGGGGATACCGAAGGGAGTACATGCGTCTGCACTCGGGAGAATTGATAGCTTTTACTATCGCCGCTTCGGGATATTTTTTTACGAGACGGTTGGCGAGCACCACCTGATGCTGGTAGTGCTTCTGCCATTTCGGTAGGTTCCAGAACTTGTGCGCTTGAGAACCAACGTTCTCCTTCTCTGCCATGCGAGCACACATGACTTCTGCTACATACTGGGCACAGGTTATATAGTCTCCGCTTGAAGGAGACTTGTACCTACTTTTTTCGGTTGGGTTTTCGGGCATGATTGTATATTATAGCTTCTTCAAAACAATTGTCAAGGGTATCTTTTTCTTTTTCTTCTTCAATAAGCTCGGGGAGCAGCCATCGGGACTTGTGTACAGCGCCTTTTTTCATTTTCCCCACCGTATAATAATTTCTTGTGATGCCTCCCACCTCCCCCATAATGGATCGCACAAGGTACACTCCTTCAGAACTCTTGGTGTTAGACCTCACAACGTGTGAGCGGTACTGAAGACGTATAGCTTCTACCGACAGAGACTCTTCTTCACATTTAGACTTGATCTCAAGCCACTTTTTGTAGTCCTTGAAATATATCTCAGAACCATCAGAAAGCTCAGAGATAACCCACACCGACTCCTTGTCTTTGCGGTACTCTAGCAGCCATTGATCACGGCTGGTTATGAACTCAGTCATTCTTAATCCTTGTAACGCAGCTTTTACGAGATCGGTTGCCTTTCTTGGATCTAGTATCGTCGGACATGGCTGAGGCACTTTCGGTCATCAATACCACCCCTTCCCTGCGGGCCATTAAGCTTCCGCTTTTGGTAGCGGTTGCAGGCTCTCTTTCTACGCACTTGTCTACATACTTCTGTATGGTTACCAGTGGTCGGTCTAGATCCTTTGCGATATCCTTCACGTCCTTGTCCTTGTATTTTCCTTCTACGTAAAACATTTCGGCTGTTCCTAGTGGTCCTTTTTTAGTCATTGATAAAGCTCCTTTGTGCTCTTGTTAAGTATAGTGAATTCCTCGTTTTTAGAAACAGCATGTAGAAATCAAACGTTTCTAAAGAAACCTTCTGCATCTGTGTCTGAATGTGGTCTTCTCTATGTCCATGCATTCCCCAAGGATCATAAAGAGCGGATCGGTGAGTCATCACATAGTATGTCTTGTGACCGTTTGCATTTTTGGTTTTCGCGTAAGACTTTTCATTCCTGTGTTCTATGGCTTCCCCCAATCTATCAAACGCTTCTTCAGTGACGGTTGGCGGAGAAGGCTTAGAGCTTCCATCTAAATATTCCATATTCTGTACCTCATTTAATTTCTAGAGAAGATGACCAAAAGCAAGGTATGCTAATAATGCTAACTGGAAGACAAAGACGCCTGCACAGATAGAGGTTCCCCACTTCCTGTTCTTGTTATAAATTCGTTTAGTAATAAGCATTGACACAACTGTACCAATAATCTTAAGGGGTATAAAGAGAGAAAAATCTCCCGTTATGAGAACCATCCTCACTACAATGGGGTTCTTTTCGGTTGCTTCAAACGCGCTGGAGTTGGATGGGTCTAGCAATGTAATGGCAAGGTAGAGGTCAAATAGGGATATCAGTCCTATTGCAACCAGCATTGCATAAAAGATGATATCGTTTGTTTTCTGAGAAAGCATGGCAATAAATCTTTCACCCCGAAAGGGCCAATAATATTTCAGCTATAATCGAATGCCTTTGTATATCACCATAGTCGAGCCTTATAATTCCTACCCCTTTGATGTGCTCTATTTTTTCTAAGCATGTTACTAGCCCGCTTCGAGTGCTGATGTCGGTCTGCTTGATGTCTCCATTAATAACAACCTTAGAGCCTTCCCCCATCCTTGTGATAAACATTTTAATTTGATCCAGCGTGCAGTTTTGAGCTTCGTCTAAGATCATGTATGAATTATGAAACGTAGAGCCTCTCATTGTTTCTAAGGGTTCGTACCTGATTTGACGACTGTTTATGTGGCTTCCATACAGAGCCTGACCTAGAAAATACTTAAAGTTCTCTTCCATTGGAAGAAGGTAGGGTTTGATCTTTTCATCTATAAAGCCCGGCATAGCTCCTATCTCTCGGCCAGCACACACTAGCGGCCTAGTAACTATAACCTGTTCAATTTTCTTGGCATGTAGGTGCTCAGACGCTAGCCCCGCCACCACAAAAGATTTGCCAGTGCCAGCCGGTCCAACGCATATGGTTACATCGTTATCTATGATAGATCTTATGTAATCTTTTTGGTTGCTGGTCTTTGCTTCTATTTTGTTGATATGGAGTCGAGGCTGCTTCTTCTTTTGTTTTCTATGCATGCTAACCTTTATTCTATTTTCCGCTACTTCCGAACCCTCCCGACCCTCTTTCCGATAATGAGAGTTGGTCGAATTCAACAAGCTGGAATTGAGGAACTGGTTGGAATAAAATTTGGGCTATCCTGTCCCCCTTGTTAATCTTCAGTACAATTTCTGAAGAGTTAAACAGGCACACTCCGACCTCTCCTCTGTATCCAGCGTCCACTACTCCGGCCAACACGTCCACCCCATGCTTTACAGACAGGCCAGACCTTGGCCATATTAGACCGGCGTACCCGTCTGGGATTTCCAAGGAAACACCAGTCTTGATGAGACCTCTGTGCAGGGGAGCAACGTATCTGTCTTCCGAGGCATACAAGTCCCATCCTGCATCAGAGCTATTTGCCTGCGTAGGCATTGATGCGTTTTCATTATTGAGAACCACCCTTATAGCTCCAGCTAGTGCGTCGGGACGACGCTTCTTTCCACCATGCAGCATTTGAAGCCTAACTTTGTAGTCGGTGCATTCGCCGTCTGCGCTAAGTTTCATGTCATGTTCTTCTTCCATCGCAGTTCTCCTATCTAGGTATTGAAGACAGTGTTTCGTGGCCATGAATGCATGTCATGACATAAAATGTTTTAGAAAGCAACACCTTGGTGTCTCCAGTCCACCTTGTATCCAGCCCATCAAATGGACATTTGTATTCCGAAGAGCTAGCTTTTAGCACGCACTTTCCGTCTTTTTCTACGTATCCCGGATTGCAGTTGGGCGGGTATCCAGCTTTCTCATCAGACTCGGCCCTTTTTCTTGGTGAAGGCATAAGTATCTCCTAGACTAGTTCACATGTGCCGCCAGCGCAAGCCCATTCTTGCTCTGGTTTAACGTTGTCTTCTTCTTCTATAACTTCTGTATAATCTACGCCCTGAATTTCTCTATTGAGGTCTACCCACTCTTTCCAGTTGTATACATCCTTCATGCAATAAGTTAGCTTTCTGGTGTCTCCCTCGAAATATCTACCAGCAAACCTCTCACATCTTGAAATCCATTTTTTCTTAGCCCCGCCCTTGGGTGTCGTTCCTAAACCTAGCAGGGAATCGCAAGCTGCCCATAAGTTATCTTCCCACAAGTCTAGGGCCACTTCTATAAGGCCACTAACAAACAGTGAGGCGTCACCGTAGTGTCCCACCTGTTCACTGGGTAGGTAGATGGCTGTGAATGGAGCCTGCGGATAATCTTTGTCTCCAGTAATTGGTAGAAGTGATACTCCGCAGAAGAAGTTTCTGTTTTTGTAGATAAACTTTTCTACCTCATCCCACTCATTAGGCTTAACGTTGATCGTATTGGACACGTTGTGAGTCAGCCAAGGCTGAGCGCAGAGTCTTTTGTTTGTTCCGTTAACAACCCAATTCTTTTGGGTGGACTTTACATATTCTAGTAGGTCTAACGCTCCAATCTGGTTTTTGGTTTTAGAGCCGGGAGCCACCTCTATGCAGAAAGAAATCACTTCATCGCTATTATTAGCAGACCACACAGACTCTTCACATGATCGAGGGTTTACCTTTTTGAGGTGTTGGTAGATCGGCTCCATTTTATTAGCCTGAACTCGCCTAATGTATCTCTTGGCATGATGAGGATGAATGCCGCTGCTTGTACCAAGAACACAAGAAGTTGTACCCTCTGGTTTAATGCAGGTTGTTCTCGCCGCAGGGTTTATGCCTATCTTTTTAGCGAACTCTTTATTGGTGTCTTTTACAACCTTTGCTCCGTCACGCTGCACATCTGGGTCGAGACATATCTCAGGACAATCCATGATTCCAGTCATAGATACGCCAAGCAACGCCTCTCTTGAAATAATTCTTTCGCTCACCTCTCCCAGATATGGAAAGTTATTGAACCCAGCCTGAAGTGTTCCTATGATTGCAGCAGCCCTGCATGAATCATAAAACTCATCTGAGTCTTCAATCTTTGAGCAGTTAATGGTGCTTAAGTTGCAAGCTTGCCAACCAGTATCCCCGGTTTCTAAATCCACAGGGTATAGGCCAATTTCTACACAAGGATTAACAACAAGCTCTTTGGAGTCAGACCAAACAAATCCCGGCTCCCCGAACTCCCTTACGGATTGCATTAGTTCGGAGAATCTCTCTACGCTAGTCTTGTCTCTAAGGAGTAGGGCTGAGTTATTCGATCTGCCTCGCTGTGGGTTCTCGTGGAACCAGTTTCCAGTCTTGGCTGTAGCCATCTCTTTATCGCTAGGAGAAAACAGGCAGATGGTGGCGCTACGCCTAACCCCTCCGCTAATAACGGCGTCTGCGCTATGCATGACGATATCGTAGGCTTGAAGAGGCGTCAGTTTTCTAATATCTTGAGCGCAAAACTCGCAGTCTCTCAAGGCTTTGTCTAGAACTTTCTTGATGTTTGAAAGAGCTTTCTTTAAAGGCTCTGGGCCGGGAGCTTTTCCCGAACTGGAGCTTAAAAAGGAGCCAGCAGGCCGTATCTCAGAGAAATCGAAGACAACGCTCTTGCCTGTGTATTCGGGAAACAGTTCGTCTTGTTCAAAGTAGCTAGAAATCAGAACGCCTACCGCGTCAGACCACCCTTCTATATTGTCAGGAATGGTAAACTTCTTCGTTCCCTTTCTGTCTTTAGTAAAGGGTGGGAGCTTGGAAACGTGATGTTTTTGTACGGAGAACCCAGTACCGCAACCGCAAAGTAGGAGGTACATGCACTCCTGAAAGAATCGCAGTCTGTCTGCGTAGGAAGCAATGCAGTTGTACATACGGGCATTATGTTTGAAGATGGGCTTGCCGCCAAACTGCAAGGCTCTTTGAGATCCAAGGACACGCTTTTTGTACATCATGTCATAGGCCCACGCTATATCCCCGTTGACTTCGGGATATTTTTCGTACATCATTTTCATCACTCTGTCAACTGACTCTTTCCAAGTCTCCCTTCTTTTCTTCTCTGGTATCCATCGCGCATATTTTGAAACAAAGCTGTAACTCATAAGTGATTTGATTGACATTGTTTTTCCATTATTCTCTTTTAAACGTCCTTGGTATATATAAAAAGCCACGACCTATCTGGCCGTGGCGGTGTGTATCTTAGTGCATCAACGGGGTTTGACGGGACTGGTTAGTTTTCATTTTCTTCGTCTTGGTTTTCAAATAGATTATCAATTAGTTTCCGAGTTATCCAGTTAACTATGGCACCCAAGAACACCTGAAACACAAATGGCAAGACCCAAATTGGTACAAAGCTCTTGATCTCGTCTGGATCTAGGTTGTCTTTTATGTATTGACTGCACTCTTGTTTGAGGGTTTTCTTGTGTTCCTTTGGGTCAGCCCCTGCGGGAGTTCTGAATCTGTCAAAACTAGACCAATCCCCGCTTACTATTCTAGTCCATTCCTCGCCAAGTTGCAAACATTTTTCTGCAATTTTTTGATGATTCTTGCCTTTGTATTTCGACCCTATCTCTTGTCTCAGGCCAGCAAATCTCATTATTCCTCCTCATCATAGCTGAAAGGTATGTCTGGGAAGTTGTCCAGTCTGACTACGCCTCCGGTCTCACCCAAAGAGATACCCAGCACGTCAATTTTTATGGTGAATATTTTTTTTACCGAGACTACGGGCTTATTGCTTATGAAGTCTATCTCTATGTCTCCACCCTCTGTGGATGATATTCTTATATCTACTGAAGGTTTAGTCTTAAGGGTGTATTTATCAATCTTAAAACCCTTTTTAGATGACAGTTGTGTTAAGACATCGTAGACCTTGCTGAGTTGTTCCATGAATGGAGTAGACCCTCTCTTTCTTTGAATATCGTATCGCAAATGATACAGTTTATCGACTATTGTTTTTTTTTACAGCTACACTCTCCGTGTACATTTTTACAGTCGCAGTAGGTTTTTTTAGTGTCACATTGGCATCGCCATGTTCTTTCTTGCTCTTGCTCTTCGTGATAGGGACAGGGGGTGGTGTGTCCATCACCGTGGGTAATAATACCAGTGCCTTTACAGGCACACTTTTCTGGATCGGGATCTGGCTGAGGAGTGGGTTCGGGGGCTTTGTACTCAGTCTCGTTCACTACAAAAGCTACATAGCCTTCATTTCTGAGGTGGTCAAAGTCTGGCACAGAGACTGACGGAGTATTATAACATCCAAAACACAAGAGGGCATAAAAGGGGAGCAGGTATTTCATTATATGATCCTTGTGTTTAGTTTGCGAGGCTTGAATCCTTCGTATCCGCTGAAAGCCCAGCAGTCGCCTTGCTTAAGCATTCTATTTTCTACCTCTTCTGCGTCAATCCAGAAAGAACCATCTGGCTGGTTGTTCCTTTTGGGGCCAGCGTTCCAGATGCCCCACGAGTTCATGCACAGCACTCCGGGACGCTTATATTTATCATCGACACCCAATAAGCACATCTGGTGCGCCCACTCGCCTCTGGGTTTAGCAAAGCCTTCTGAGTCCCTTTGCGAGCTAAACCCTTGGTCGCTAGCTATAGTGATTGCATAGCCATTAGCAAGTAGATCTCTAGCCTGTTCGTATGAGTCTACTCTTGACACGGTTAGGATAGGATGTTGCTTAGATATCTCTAGGAGGGTTTTGGGAACTCCGCCTGACGGTTTGCCCCAGTTTCTAGCCTTGGAACCGCTATACTCTCTGAGGTCAACGTTTCCGTACTTTCCACGGGGTACTGCTCCGTATTCATTGCAGTATCTGGCTGCCCACACTCCGTATGCTCCGTCTCCTCTTAAATTACCTCCACCAATCACAACGCGGCTGCCAGCATATATATCTTCAGTAGATGTTTCCGCTACCCACTCTTCAAACTCATTGTTAACGAAGATGTCTACGCATTTAGCGGCGTCTACTGCATAGGCTGCTCCTTGAGCTACGCAGTCCCCCACGGTTTGGAGTCTGATAGGAAACTTTCCCGCAGCCGCCGTGATGTAGTCATACAGTAGGCAGACTTTGTTTTTGCCCGAACCTTTAAGTGGCCCCCAAGCGTCTCCGAATACGGGAGAGGGAAGAGACTTCATCGAGCTTTCTACGCCATGCGGATTGTTTACCCAACCGCCAAGGTGTGACAAGTCGGACATTTATTCAGTCGCCTGTGCTAGAGCCTCAAAAATACCCTGAAACCAATCTCTGTCTTCTTTGGTGTCTAACTTTCTAGGTTCATCATAGCCCGCTGCCACAAGATAGTCTGAGACAGCTTGCGTAAAGTCTGGATAAGACTCGCGGTTCCAACCGTAGCTGGTCTGAACTCTCCCAAGAATGGGGTCAAACTGGCTGGTGTTTTTAATAGACTTGGCGTTGCTGAGATATTCAGCAGCACCCGACAGGAGCTTATAGATCAACTCTCTGTCTTCTTCACTTTCTATCTTGATAGATTCATCGTGAACTTTTTTGAGTAGGTCAGCAACTGTTTCTTCCTCAGTCTCCCCTTCACCGTCTGACTCCCCAGCGTTGCTGTTGTCAGCAATCTGGGGGTCGGACAGCGGCGCGGTGTGCTCTGATACATACAGAGTTCCGAGTATGAGCACCAGAGACCAAGGAATTATAGTGGCTAAGCCAAACTTTGCTTCAGTAAGGCTTTTGCTAGCCATGTAGATTCCCTCCTGTTTTTACCTATTCCACTGGGGGGACAGGCGTGTCTTCGACATCTTCGATATGGTTGTTCTTGGCCCACTTGACTGCGGCGTCAAGGAGGATGCTGACAATAGGTACTACTACTATAGTACTAGCACCAAGATCAAGCTCCGCAAGATGCGTACCAAAGTACGCCAAGGTGGCGGCCAAGCCAACGAGCAGACCATTAATGCCCACCCTTCTGAAGTCGCCAGTATTTAGCGAAAACGCTTTTGAATTTTCCATTTAGTTAACCTCTCTTATTTCGGATACACTTACCAAGAAACCGCCCTGTTCATCACCGTTAAGTTTGTACGGAAATCCTAGCATCCTTACTTGTTTGTCGTCAGATGTTTTTAGCTCTTTGTGAAACTTTCTGCTCATGTCGAGGCAGGATTGGAACTCCATAAAAAGCTCTTCCCTTTCCTCTTCGTGAATGTAGGTCAGCCAATCGTAATCTTTAACATCAGCTAGGTGTTGACCTGTTAGCTCATAAAAAGGTTCGTTAGTCCACACTACCTTGCCAGCGCTGTCAGTTTCAAAGAGAGCGGTGGAATTGTAGTGAAGGGAAGCCTTGGTTCTTTGCTCAATAATCTTCTGTCCATGTTCGATTCGTTCACATGAATCGCCCAGCTTGCAAACCACATCCTTGAGGCTACCCCCACCATTGGTGGTTATCTCCTGCTTAATGGTATCTACTGATTCTGCCAGCCCTTCATGCTTATCTATAAACTTGAGAGTGGGCTTAACCACCTTCAAAAATATCCAAGAAATTAGGCCACCAGCAAAACTCAATAAAGTAGTGGTAATGATTACTGATTCTGAGTCCATACGATACTCCCTTTGTTGAAAAATAGGGACGCCCCCGAAGGGGCGGCCCCTTTTAGTTTGGAAGTAATTTTAAGACTCGAAAATATCTCGACGCTTGTAGTCGCTGTTAACCGGATTAGCAGCACCAGTTCTGTAGGTGAGTTCACCCGGAATACCAAAGACGCCAGCAGCGCGGGCTGCTTCGTCGTCATGAGCGCCATCTTGGCCAGAACCAGAGATGAAGTTCGTAGCAACGTTGCCGCCAACTCCACTAGCACCAGTAATCGTTCTTCCCGGTACTCGGTCAGTACTAGGTCTTGCTAGCATATCGTAAGTCATCGTGCCAATTTGGCGATGGCTGTTAGTCTCATGCACGCCGTCAAATCCAACGCCGTCATGTTCACGACCAACGGTAGTTAGCAAGCCGCCAATGGTAGCGTCGTTGTTAATCTTGCCAGCAGCAGTGCTTCCTGCTGCTCTGAGAATAAAGTTTCTGTCTCCCGCTCTAGCGTCGGGGAAATAAGCGAGACCCCCGCCTCCACCACGTGCTGTGGTAAGGCCATCTGGGTTGTCAGTAGCTTCGTCGGCATTGGGACGACCAGTGGCTGTCTTAGCCACGATTTGAGAACCGTGAGCATAATCTACTGCTCCGGCGATGTCGTTGACATCGATATGCTTGGTAATTGCGCTGGCTGCCTGCTCTGCCGTCGAGCCACCACCCTTTACCATAGTGCCGCCATCGTTTTTCATGGCAGCAGCGACTCTGCCACTGTTTCCGGTAACAACGTTGTAGTTACCTGATGCTGATTGTGTAGCCATAATAGACTCCTTAGAAAAAATTAGTTAAAAGATTCAAATTCCGGCTCCACAAAAATTCCTTATCGTCCTATTACTTTATACACCTTATTTGATTCTTTTTGCCAATTGTTGGGCGGATTTTTTGATTTTTCTCCTTATGGTTTCACGGTTACACTGACGTTTTTCTGCTATTTCTTTGATAGTAAGATTGTTCATCCTGTCCATCAAGAGTTCTTTGTCAGGGCACCTGTCTATCTCGTCCATAAGGTCTACTGAGAAGAAGTGGTCTGTGGAGTCTGCTAGGTTTGAGTGAAGGGGCTGGTGTTGCCTCTTGTTAAACTTAACCTCCCTTATGCACTCAATCCTTACCCCACTATACAGGTATGTGGTAAACTTAGCTCCCTTTTCGGGAGCATAATTCACAAAAGACTTCCACAAAGCATTAAGTTTGCAAGTATTTATCTCATCCTCGCTCAGTTGGGATCTAAATGACCCAGCCGCCTTGTTCATAATATTTTGTATATCCTCGTTATTCAAAGCATCTTCAATTTTCTTGTCCATGTCTACTCCTATTAGGTTATCTTAGTTTCAAGTGTCTTTCTAACGGTTTTAAAGTCAAACATCTTGCCAATCCCTATGAAAAAACGGTATCTGCTGCACAGCTTGAGTACCTCTACCCCATCAGTTTCGTTTAACATCGTCAGAACTGAAGGTGTGATGTCGAAATTGGTATGCCCAATCCAACAATCAAAATTGGAGACTAAAGCTGCATCTTGTGCAAGCTCACTCGATATAGAAAGAAAGGGGGTGAGCTTTTCGTCATCATCGTCATCATCGTCGTTATTTTTACTCCACGGTTCGCCTGATTCAACTGGTTCTCCTTCTTCTCGTGATATGAACTGCTCCATTATCATCTGCATGAGAGGAGAAGTTAATTGTTTTTCTAGCGCGTCTTCATATTTTTGCCAGCCTATTTTTTTCTTCATGTCAATCCCCTTATTATAACATGTCGGAAGGTCTAATGCAAGGCTGTTCTTTCAAAATATTGAGTAAATTAGCGTTCTGGATTAGCCTTGTAGCTAGAACTACGAAAAGGTCTTCGCGGCCCGACTCTATAAAACCCTTTTTGACTATCTCTATAGTGTCAAGAAAGGTTTCGTCTTCGCCAATGGTTTCCATCAATTTGCAAAAGTTTTCCACAGCTTCGTCGCTGTAGTCACTTAGTTCTACGTCAACACAGGTTTCTCCAGACTTAGTAACATAATATATTATGCAGCCATCTACGTTTTCATCTTTATGCCATTTGCTTGCCACCTCTTTAGGTTCTTCTTTTTTAGTATCGACCTTTTTCTTGAAGAAGTTAAACATAATTCAGAGCCTGTATGATTTTTTGTGCGGAGCTTGTCCAGTTATACTTGGATGCTGTGTTTATTCCAGCCTGATTGGTGGAAGCCTTATCGTCGTGTATCTTTTTCATTGCTGTCGCAAGGTTTTGTATCTGCTGACTCCCAAGGCTTGCCCATTGTCCGCACTTGCCATGAAACCACTTCCCGTCGTAGGCCATCTCTTGGGGGCCGGGTTCTATTAAAATACAGTTTTCTTTGTTGCAGAATTCTGTATGTGCAGAGTAGTTTGTCGCTATGACCTGCTTGCCGCAGGACATCATCTCAAGCAACTCTAGGTTCCATCCCTCAGCCCTAGATGGGAATACTCCACAGTGTGTGTTGGACATTATATTATACACCTCTTCGGGTGTCTCAACCCTGCCTATGATTTTTATTTTTTTACCAAGCTTGGAGTTTTTGTACAAGCTAATCCATTCCGATTGCTCGCTTTCACTATAAAAGGGGTTCTCGCACATCATCCATAGTTCAACCTTGTCTTCATCTGAGAAGGCAGAGTTGAAGGCAGACACTAATACATCATGGCCCTTTCTTACCTCCCACTTTCCGCAGTTAAAAAAGATTGTGTTCTCATTTTCTGAGGTCTGCGATTCATGAAAAACATTACGATCTACACCAAGGGGTATGACATGGATGTTTTTATTATCAATGGATACGCTGTTGCTTATCACTGACTTCGCCCACTCTGAGCATACAAATATTTTATCAAGGGAGTTTAGGTGATGTAATTCCACTTCGTTGAAAGTGTCTAGCTCAAAAATAGGAAACCCTATTCTTGTTCCTGTTCCTGCAAACTGGCACATGTTATCTTGGTGCCAAATCTTAATACAGGGAGCGTTAAAGTCTGGAACTCTTGACCGTTTTATAGCAGCAGAAACAGCGTCTGCATCTTGCTGAGATGTCACTGTTGGTTGTCCTATAGGCCAAAGAGACACTTCTGCTAAGGAGCTTAGGGATTTTAAGATGTTTATCCCTGCTATCCCGTATCCAAGCTGGTTGATAGGTGAAACTAGGTTAATATTTTTCATTACTGAACCGCCCTTCCTTTTAGTTCTTCCCAGTCTTTGTCTGGTCTAACGGTGAGGTTTGTATCCCAAGCCCCCTTTAGTGTATTCATTTCAATGCCCTTTGAGAGAGCAAAGGCTATGATTCCATTTAGATCTTTGGGAAAGCAGCTTCCACCAAACCCAAGCTTCCCATCAGGGCCGGGAACTGAGAAGTGGGTATTACCTAATCTGTCGTCGTGTGTAGCGTACTCAATCACCTTGTCGTAATCTACGCCAGACTCATTGCAAAGCAGGTGGAACTCATTGGCTATGGAAACTTTAGTAGCCAGAAAGCAATTGATTAAATACTTAACAAACTCTGCTGTGCTTGCTTGGGTCTGTATTATGCTGGCTTGGGGAAAGATTTGTACATAAAACTGCTTCAGCTTTCTTGTGTAGTCTGGGTGTCCACCAAGTATAACACGGTTTGTGTTTTTGAAGTCTTCTGTGGCGTTTCTCTCAAGAAGGAACTCTGGATTAAAGACTACGGGGCGATTGTTGGCATATCCAAGGGATGTTGTGGTTCCGGGAGGAACGGTAGACTTGATAACAATAACGGGGTCTTGGTGGATTTCTCCGCACACGCTCTCAACTATAGAGGTGTCGCAGCTACCGTCTGGACACATGGGGGTGGGAACGCACACAAAAGCGACATCACACCCCGTCGAGGCTTCTGCAATACCTGAGTGGGTGCTCTTCGCCTCATTAAACTTGTCGTAGGTGTTAACCTTGTGGTATTTTGAAAAAGCTCCCTTAAGGGCAGACCCTACAAATCCTTGCCCTATGATAGCTACCTTGTTAATGCTCATTCCAAACCTCTAACATAAATTGGTGTTGACTCTCCCACGTAAGCTCCAAAGGTGTTGAACTCCAACCACTCCCAAGCTTCTTCGTATGTCATTTCATCGTCTTTGACCAGTAGTTCTGCCATTTTTTCGGCGTCGTAGACCACCCTCGGAGAATCAAATCCAGCAGCAATGCCAATAATAGCACTATCATAACCATCGGCAAACAAAAGATCATCATCGTATCTGTCAGCCAATTCCTGTCGCAATTCCTTTTTAGTTTCTCCTGCCATTTCATTATGGGTCTCCATGTAATTCTTTCATTCCTCCAAAGTTGAAGCTCGCGTGAAATCCGAATGAACCATACGTTGATACGTCCTCACGGTCATAGTAGTGAAAGGGGAGTGGGTGCTCCACGGAAAATTGTGCAGCCACCCTTGGGGACGGGAATTTAATTCCATGTAATTTCATGTGATCATGGTTTTTTACGCATGTAAACCAGTCTTCAGGTGCACACCAAGCTCCGGGGCCAGCAGGTTCTGGCTCGTATGTGAGCTTAGCGGCAGTCTCTAGAAACTTTTTACTGCGCAGGGAAAACCCTCCGTTGCCAACTAGGTTGGAGAAGCTTGGGTTGTTTAGCCAAGGCGCTCCTATGTAGTCGTACTCTAAGAATGCGTCCATCCACAGGTCGGGATTGATTATTCCGCCGTCTTCTTGCACATTAATACAGTAATCCGTGTCAATATGATCGTTAAACTTCTCTACGCTGTAGCGAGCATAACCTATCCTGTCAAGAGGCTCGCACTCTATTAATTCTATACCTTCGCAGTCTTGAGATATTAACTCTAAAGATTGGGCGGGTGCTATGATTTTAACGACACCAAAACTAACGCCCTTCATGGAGTGCTTGATAGACCTGACTAGAGCGTGTATGTCGTCGTTTTTCTCAAGCCCAGCACTCTCTGGGTGGGACGGGTGAAAGCTGTTGAACTTCTTGCGGTGTGTGTCAGTCCTGCCGGTATGAGCGAGCAAAGTTATATTACTAAGGTTAATCATTAATATAGTTCCTGTAGATCTGGTTTGCTAAGGCGATATCTTCGATTGCTAGGCCGGTTGAGTCAAAGAAGGAGATTCCCTTGTTCTCTGCCTCAAGTCTGGCACCAGTGGCTCCATTGACTCCTCTGTCCGTTTTAGTCTGCACTACATGGAATAGGTCAGTCATCGACCCTTTGTTCTTGCTGTGCTGAGACTCTCCAGAGTGAAAGGCTTGAACCTTGTCGTCAACAACAAACCTGCTGCACGAATTTACAATATCGTTTTCAAATTCCTGCTTGCCTTCGGCGTCAGCACCTATGCCGTTTGCATGTATACCCGGCTCCAGCCAGTCTCCCATGATAAAGGGTTCCCTAGAAGGCGTTAGTGTGGTGAGTATGTCTGCCCCTCTAACACAGTCCTCTAGGTTATCGTATACAATACATTCGCATTGTTTATCGTAGTGTTCCGCTAGGTCTTGAGATCTCATAGGATCTAGATCAAACAGTCTTAGCGTTTTGATTGGTCTGACATTTAAGATGGCTTCAATTTGAAATCTTGTTTGAAACCCACACCCCACAAACGCAGCCACGGCAGAGTCTGGTCTTGATAAATACTTAGTAGCCAAACCAGTAACAGCGGCTGTTCTGTATGAAGTAATAAGCATGCCGTCCATTAGGGCCAATGGACGACCATTGTTAATATCGTTTAGCATAATGGTGGCAGACACGCTAGTCCCGTAGCCATTAGCATAATTGTCTGGATAGATAGAGGCCCACTTGATGCCTACAGCGTTGTCAAACCTCGCTGGCATGGCTCTGTAGTCGTTTGGGGGCATCTCTAGGTAGATTTTGGGTGGCATGCTGCCTAGCTCTGGGCTAGCAAACACATGCTCCATCAACTCAATAGTCTGAGGCATATCTAGGTAGGATTCGATAGCTTCTTCTGGTATATGGGTGATTGTCATGACTGTCTCTTTCTTGGTTGAACTGAAAACTCGTGAGGTGAATAGAGTGTTATTAGGCTGGGGTTTAAGAATATATTCTTTCCAGCCTTCCTCATTTCTCGATGGTAATAAGACCACTCGTTGGTTACTGTCCCGTCTTCATTTTCTTCTGCCCCAAATTTGCAACCAATGATATCTTCAAGTTTGTATATCCCCAGCCCATTGAAGTTTGAGAATACGCCAATTGGTGGTTCTCCCCTGTCAAATTTCATTAAATTGATGACTTCACATTTTTTAAGATCCTCATCACCAAATTTTCTGTAGGCCCAAGTGTCGTGAAACAGTCTCTCAATTTCAACTTCGCTTTGGTCTCCGGCCTTGATGGTTTTTTCCCTGTACATGAGGCCATTAGCAGTCATTGCTGACCAACCATCCAAGTCATAGGAAAAGCTGTTGAGGATTCCGTCGTAAGACCACCCGCCATCAAGGTCTAGGTCTATGACTATTACATAATCAATACTGTGGAAGCGACTGAGTTCCACAATAGCATCTTGGCACCTGTTTCTCAACTGTCCCAGATACAGAGGTCTCGCAACCTCCCTAGAAATAGAATCAAATCCCGAGTGACCTGTTGGTTCTTGGATGAGGGTAAAGTTAATATCTTTAGCGGCATATTGACGCAGCCTTTCTGCTGTGCCATCGGTTGAGTCATTTTCGTAGATTAGGAATTTGCATCCACTAAATAGCTGTGAGGTTTGATAGAGCCTCGATATCGTGTGATCTAGAACTGGGGCTATATTCTTGCAAAGACCTGTTATGACCACGTTCTGGTTGGAGGCTACATTCATGCCTAAATATAGGCTATTGATATACTCCTCTGCGTTCAGTGCTGAGAACAGGGATTCTGGAAACCGCGATTTGATGTAATGAGGGTTCATGTTGTTTCCTTAAAGTATCTCTGTGATATCTACTTTTGGGAACGGTAGTAAGCTATCAGGATTGCTAGAAAGATTAAAAAAGCTTGTGTTAAATCTTGCGGCCTTTTCTGTTAAGCCTAATAGACAGTGTGTTAACCACTCTTCCCCAAATCTAAGAGGGTCTTGGGTGCCTTTGTACTCTGGATTGTCCTCGTAAAAATGGTTGCCGTTTCCATAGTCAAAATCAGAGCCTATGACATATATCCTCAACTCCTCTTCTTTGTTGGAAGCGGCCCATATTAGAGAACTGGCCACATTAAGAAAGGTTGTTCCTGAAAAATCACCGTCTGTTATCTCTTTCCTGTCAGGGTTTACTTTTAAAATAAACTCCATAAGATTTCGTTTGTAGGCTCTGCTAGCCTCCCTCCAACCAAGGCGCATCATTTCCAATTCCTTGCCTCGACTCATCCCATGCAGATAGGCTGCCTCTTGGATATTTGGGCTAATATCCTCAAGATATACTAGTTTAGAGTTTGGGTTAACGTCTGTGGCTTTTGAAATGCCTCTTATGTAGGCCATCTTAATCATCTGTTCGTCTGTTGGTATTAAAGTTCCAGTAGCGAAGAAGTCTCTAGCTGTAAACCAGCAATGGGTGTTTTCAGGGCCGATAATAGACCAAGCATTATTCATAGGGCAAAGCTTTAAGGAGCTTTTAAGTATATGTTCACCGTTAAGATTCCACCAGTCTGAGACGTATGGGGCAGACCCAACGATTAGGTAGCTGTTGTTGTTTTTGGTCATTTGCTTTCCTATAGGGTCTTTGAGATTTCTAAAAGTTCGTCAAGGTTGTCAACCTTGGCATAGGTTTCTGGCCCATTGTATCGCGTTTGATTGAGACGTGTTAGTATCAGTGGGTTCCATTCAAGCCCAACATAATCAAACAAGTCCTGCCAGTGTTTATTTTGGCTGTCGTTGATGGTATACAGGTCTTCATACTTATACAGTTTGCACTTGGGGTTTGTGGATAGCTCCTTGAATGTCCTTGTGTTGTCTTTGAGCAACTTGTATAGTTCTCTGAATTTATCTTCGTCTAGAGCGCCAATCTCTGAGTTTCTGATGTGGTCTTTATCCCCATGAAAAAACTTTAGCTTTACAGAAATGCAATAGGATATACATTGGTAAAAAATATCTTCCCTATAGGTAAAGACAACCCTGCCCACGTCTTTGTTTTGCACCAGAGTTTTTACATCTTCCATCTTCACCCAAGTCCATTGGGTTGGAACCATCTTTGTCAGTTTTATTTCATTCTTAGTCAGTAATTTGACAAACCAATCGGCTCCATTTGATCTAGGGGCAGATGCTATCTCTTTTCTTAAATTTTGGTGTGTAAATAATTTAAGTCTGTCTGCGTCTTCGCTTAGGTTTGTCGGCAGGATCATACTAGGATTGGATGGCTCAGCCACGCTATGGTCACGATATCCACTCCACTGCAATGTTCCGTATACCGCCGTAGATCCGCTCCTCGGAGTACCTATCACAAAAGTTATCTCCTTACTTGTCATTCTTTATCCAGATGTCTTTACCTTCTAATTTATTAATCATGCCAACAATCTT
>Ga0315338_1000356_pt1 | contig 121736 bp, 112 predicted proteins | sample ASW8metaG_FD_204518 | JGI IMG/M metagenome (GOLD analysis project Ga0315338, IMG submission 204518) | Ammonia-oxidizing marine archaeal communities from Monterey Bay, California, United States - ASW #8 | ecosystem: Environmental > Aquatic > Marine > Coastal | place: USA: California | collected...
CGCAGCCGGGTGAAATCTACGCAAAAAAAAACGCCGCTGATATCAGCGGCGTTTTTGAGTACCTCAATGCCTTAGAACGGCATCTTGAAGCCTGGCGGCAGCTGCATGCCGGCGGTCATGCCGCCCATCTTTTCCTGGCTGCTTTGCTCAACCTTGCGCACGGCGTCGTTCAGCGCAGCGGCAATGAGGTCTTCCAGTACTTCCTTGTCATCTTCATCAGTCGACATCAGACTCTGGTCGATGCTGACGCGCTTGACGTCATGACGACCGGTCATCACCACGCTCACCAGACCGCCACCGGACTGACCGGTGACTTCGGCGTTGGCCAGTTCTTCCTGCATCTTCTGCATTTTTTCCTGCATCTGCTGGGCCTGCTTCATCAGGCCGGCCATGCCACCTTTCATCATGGGGTATACCTCGATTGGGTCATGTGATGCGGCCCGGCACCGGGCCAGCCGCATGGTTATCCGTTACTGGCCCTGACTGACCAGGGCTTCTACAGGCTCAATAGTATCCTGCCGCACCTTGGCGCCGAACAACTTGATCATCTGCTGGATCAACGGATCCTGCTCGATCGACGCGACGGCGTCCTGCTGACGCTCGGCACGCTTGCGCGCTGCGGCCTGAGCCGGGGTTTCCTGCTCGGGCAGGATCAGCTCGATGCGCAGGTTCAGCGTGCGCCCCAAGTGCTGGTTGAGCGCTTCGTTCAGGCGCCGCTGCTGGGTGGCGTTGAACAACGCACCCTGGCCCGGGTCCAGATGCAGCAACCAGTCGTCGCCATCGGCGGCAATCAACGTACAGTTTGCCGCGATGTTGCCTGTCATCCCGGACACAGGCAACTGTGGGAATAATTCCAGCCATTGCAGGGCCAGACCGGTGGCTGGTTTGGCTGCCGGCAACGGTTCGGCCGCCGGTTTGGACACATCTTCCTGAACATGCTCGGCCAGCTCGTCCAGGTAGCTGAAGCCTGCCGGGTCGCTTTCGCCACCGTAGTAGTCTTCGTCAAGCGGCGGCTCATCGTCGCGCTCCATCCCCACGGCAGCGTAGGCAGACGGGTCGAAAGGCGGCTCGTCGTGTGCCGGGGTGGCCTGTGGGGGCGCCACCGGGGCAACAGGCTCGGGCTCGGGTGCCGGTTCGGGCGCGAGTTCAGCCGCTAACGGCGCGGGCGCAACGGCAGGCTCTTCCCACGGCAAGTCGACCACTTCGGCAACAGGCTCAGGTACGGAGATGGCCTCGGCTTCGGCCTTCAGCTCAACATCTGCCTCGGCCTCCGGTTCATGATCAGCCGTCGCGGGTGCAGGCACCTCCAGCTGCGGGGCTTGCGCAACAGGCTCCGCCGGCACAGCCGCGACAGGCGATGAAAGCGCGACCGGCGCCGCGGCTGCCACCTGCCCTGCAGGATCAGCTGTGGCCTGGCTGATCCCCGTTGGCTTTAGCACCGGCTTCGGTGCATCGTCCGTGTCTGCCGGGCGGAACGCCAGCATGCGCAGCAGCACCATCTCGAAGCCACCGCGCGGGTCCGGCGCAAGGGGCAGGTCACGGCGGCCTATCAGGCCCATCTGATAATAGAACTGCACATCCTCGGCCGGCAGCGCCGAAGCCAGCGCCAATACCCGCTCGCGATCACCCTGGCCGTTGTCTACCGCTTCGGGCAGCGCCTGGGCAATGGCTACACGGTGCAGCACATTGAGCATTTCGGCCAGAACGCCCGACCAGTCCGGCCCTTGCTCGGCCAGGTTACGCACGGCCTCCAGCAAAGCCCTGGCATCGCCTTCGAGCAGTGCCTGCAAGACCCCATACACCTGGCCATGGTCGAGGCTACCCAACATGGCACGTACATCGGCAGCGAGTACCTTGCCTTCACCAAAGGCGATGGCCTGGTCGGTCAGGCTCATGGCATCGCGCATGGAACCATCGGCGGCACGGCCCAGCAGCCACAGGGCATCCTCCTCGAACGGCACGTTCTCGGCGGCCAGTACGTGGCTGAGGTGCTCCACCACCCGCTCCGGGCTCATGTTCTTCAACGAGAACTGCAGGCAGCGCGACAGGATGGTGGCCGGCAGCTTCTGCGGGTCGGTGGTGGCGAGGATGAACTTGACGTAGGGCGGCGGCTCTTCCAGCGTCTTGAGCAAGGCGTTGAACGAGTGGGTCGAGAGCATGTGCACTTCGTCGATCAGGTAGACCTTGAAGCGCCCACGGCTGGGGGCGTACTGCACGTTATCGAGCAGTTCGCGAGTGTCCTCGACCTTGGTACGGCTGGCGGCGTCGATCTCGATCAGGTCGACGAAACGGCCTTCGTCGATTTCACGGCACACCGAACAGGTGCCACAGGGCGTGGAGGTGATGCCGGTTTCACAGTTCAGGCACTTGGCGATAATACGGGCGATGGTCGTCTTGCCCACGCCGCGGGTACCGGTGAACAGGTAGGCATGGTGCAGGCGCTGGTTGTCCAAGGCATTGATCAAGGCCTTGAGCACATGGGTCTGGCCGACCATTTCGCGGAACGAGCGCGGACGCCATTTTCGTGCAAGAACCTGATAACTCATCGAAAAACCATCGTAGCCTGATCGAGCGGAAGATCGCTAATGCTAGCGGAGCGGGGGCAAAATTGCACCCTGCGCAACTCGTCTAAGCTTGGAATGGCGCATTGTCCAGGGAGGAGTGCCTTTGCGAAGACTGCTGGCCCTGTTACTGCTGTGGTCTACAAACAGCCTGGCTGACCAGCCGGTGCTGCGCTTTTCCGTCGCCGAGAGCTGGAGCATGCCGCTGGTACGCATCGAAGGCGATCAGCCAGTGGAGGGATTGCTTTACGACCTGATGCAAGCCGTTGCCAGGCAAGTGGGCGCTCGCCCCGAGTTCCATGTCATGGCCCGCCTGCGCCTGGAGGAGGCCATGAGCAGCGGCGACATTGATGTCCGTTGCTACGTCAGTACCCAATGGCTCAACGACCGCCCAAGGGATTTTGTGTGGAGTATCCCGCTGATTCATCAGCGTGACGTACTGGTCGGCCGCGCCGGCGACAGCACACCGATCCCCCCTGAGCAACTGCCACCTCAGGCGATCGGCACGGTGCTGGGCTACACCTATTCAACCCTGCAACCGCTGCTGGACCACGGCCAGCTGCACCGTGAGGACAGCCGCAGCCAGTTGCTGGTGCTGCAAAAGCTGCAGGCAGGCCGGTATCGCCATGCGGTGAGCAACCAGTTGTCGTTGCAGTGGTTCAACCAAGGGTTGCCAGCGGAGCAGCAATTGCAAGCGCTGGCAGTGCTGGACGAACAGGATTTGGGGTGCATGGTGCGCAACGATCCGGCGATACCGACACAAGGGCTGTTGCGGGCGTTGGTAAGGATGAAGCAGTCGGGGGAGATCGAGCGGATTTTGCAGCGGTATGGAAGGGTGAGCGACTCCGGCTCTATGTCGCTGACCCAGCCCTAGCCAGTAGCCTGATGGAAGGCAAACCCTCGCAAAGCTTGCGCGCCCCTTGTGGGAGCAACTGTCTTGCTCAATTTCTAAAAGCCGGTGCCATCCACCGCGTCGCCTGCTTCGCGGGTGAATCCGCTCCCACAGGGTTATTCGCTATCCCTGCAATCTCTACTTGCTCCAAGGCCGGAATCAATGGCTTCTCCGCTCAAACGCCAATGCCACAGCATCCGCCTGCCCCCAGGCAATCTGCATGGCCCGCAAACCATGCTCCAACAACTGCCTGGTTTCTTCGTCCTGAATACGCTCAAGCGCCCGCCGGCTATCGCTGTAGGCGAACATCAGGTAGTGGGAAACATTCATCAACGCGAACTCCATCGGGACGATGCCTTCGCTGATCGCGCGGGAAAGGGATTTGCCTTGGGGAAGATCGAAGACGTGGGGCGGATCGGGGACCCGTTTTTTCATGAGTTCACCATACCGGGCTGAGAGCACCCTTTCGCTTCCACACTTAGGGTGACAGTTGTACGCGGGGTGGAAGACCAGGGGTATGGCAAACCCGGCAGGCCCGAAGGCCTCCCACGCACAACCGTCATATCGACAGCCGCCAAACCACCCAGGCTTCCACACCCGATCGCTGAACTGACAGCGACCGCGAAAGCCTAGTGGGCGAGGTTGACCGGGACAATCAGACGGGAGTCGACGGAACACGTAGGATAATTCGCTATGCCTGCCTGACGTGTAGGGGCTTTCCTAGACTGTTATCAGACCTATCTTAAAGTGGGCACTCTGATCATGTGCTTACTGTTATCGGGCTCCCTGTCTTCACACCAAAGCCCGTAAATACGCACTCAAGAACAACCCCACACCAAACACAAAATGCGTGGCCAGGCTCTTCAGACAGTTCCGCGCAGGTGTCGGCGTTCTGGACGCAAAGAACCCTGCCCCCATCGCCGGCTGCATGAGGCAAAACGGCGCCACGACTGTACCCACACCCACAACTACTGCAGGTAAAAGAGTAGGCGACCGCAACCAGCCCTCCCCTACGATCACAAGCAGCAGCATCGCGAAAAGCACGCCGGTGGCGTAGTGAATCACCCATCCCCACGCCAACTCATTTCGCACCGGTTCCGCTTTGGCAATCGCTTGGTGCGAAACACGCCCACCTAGCAAGTGCCCCGCCCAACGCCCGACCATGGCAAAGTTCAGCGTTGCCACACCCAACCGCCTCAGCAGCAGCCCCCACAGGTCCATCACTACAGTGGCACCTATGCCAATCGGCAATGCAGCTAAAAACATCGCAGTAAACGTCATTGAACAAGCCCTCGAAAGTTGACGGTCATTACCCATGCCGCGCAGCATAGAAGTTGAAGTCAACTTCAAGTCAAGGGCCCGAAATGGACATTGCCGACGTCGCCAAACGCACAGGCGTACCTGCATCGACACTGCGTTACTACGAGAAGAAAGGCTTGCTCAAGTCGCTTGCCGGGCACGGTCAGCGTCGACAGTTTGCAGCCGATGTGGCGGACAGGCTGGCGCTGATCGCCCTGGGGCAGGCTGCGGGGTTTTCGCTGGATGAAGTGGGGGCGATGCTGGTGGACCTGCAGGTCGACAGGCAGATGCTGATAGCAAAGGCGGACGAGCTGGATGCGCGGATCAAGCGCTTGCAGGCGATGAGCAAGGGGTTGCGGCATGCCGCGCAATGCCCTGAGAAAGATCATCTGACATGCCCGAAATTCCAGCAGCTGATGAAGCTGTCGGCGGCAGGAGCATTGGGCGAAAAGCAGAAAAGAACGAAGACGTTCGTTACAGATTGAGGTTTTCCGACCCCAGAAATGGAGGCGGCCCCACCAGCCACACCCCGGCACTCGATGTTCCCGCTATGGCTGCTCCCTTCCGGGCCTGACCAGGTTAACGGGTAATCAATGCGGGGGGACCGATGGGGCCACCACTACATGCCTCGCTGAGCAGCGAGTGGCGCCATTGTACCGGTCTTTGGGGCAGATACAACCACTGCGGCAGAAAAAGTCATCATTTCTCAATGACTTGTCAGGGGCGAGACGGCCTGGACGGGCCTCTTCGCGGGTAAACCCGCTCCTACGGGGGACCGCGCAGGCTTTTCGAGTTTTGAGCAAGGCAGTTGCCCCCCACAGGGGGGGCACGGATGCCTAGACCGCTATGCCCTGTTCGGCCAGGAATGTGACGAAGGCATCTTCGTCCAGTACCTTCACACCCAGCTCAGCAGCCTTGGCCAGCTTGGAACCTGCCCCCGGCCCTGCCACCACGCAGTGGGTCTTGCCGGAAACGGAACCGGCAACCTTGGCCCCCAGGCTTTCCAGCTTGTCCTTGGCAATGTCCCGACTCATGCGCTCCAGCGTACCGGTCAGCACCCAGGTCTGGCCGGCCAGCGGCAAGCCTTCGGCCACCTTCTTCTCGCTGCTCCAGTGCATGCCGAATGCCAGCAGCTGCGCTTCGATGTCCCGGGCCAGTTTCTGGTTTGCTTCATCCTTGAAGAACTCACGCACTGCGTCGGCCTGCTTGGCCGCCAGGGCCTGGCGCAGGTCAATGCCGTCGGCGGCGATGATCTTGTCCAGGCTGTCGAGCTTGGCCACCAACTTCTCGGCACCGGTCGGGCCGACGGAGGCAATGTCGAGCTTGGCGATCATCCCGGCCAAGGTGGTGCTGGCGGCAAATTCGGCGGCCAGCTCACCTTCGTCCTGCAACTGCATACCGCTGTCGAGCAGCTGCTGGATAACCTTCTGGTTGTGCTCGTCTTCAAAGAAATTGTGGATCTCGTAGGCCACTTCGAGACCGATGTCCGGCAAATAGGTCAGCACCTGCGGCAATGCCTGCTGCACGCGCGCCAGGCTGCCCAGCGAGCGGGCCAGCACCTTGGCAGTCTCCTCGCCGACATCCGGGATGCCCAGCGCGTAGATGAAGCGCGCCAGGCTCGGGCGCTTGCTGGCTTCGATGGCATCCAGCAGCTTCTGGGTCGACACCTCGGCAAAGCCTTCAAGGCCGACGACCTGCTCGAACTGCAGCTTGTACAGGTCAGCCGGCGAGCCGATCAGGCCTTCATCCACCAACTGCTCGACACTCTTCTCACCCAGGCCGTCGATGTCCATGGCACGGCGCGACACATAATGAATGATCGCCTGCTTGAGCTGCGCGCCACAGGCCAGGCGGCCGACGCAGCGGTACACCGCACCTTCGCTGGTGGTTTCCTTGCCCTTGCTGCGTTTGACCAGCTGGGTGCGCTCGACCTGCGAACCACACACCGGGCACTCGCTTGGCACTTCTACCGGGCGGGCGTCTTGCGGACGACGCTCCAGCACCACCTGCATCACCTGCGGGATCACGTCGCCGGCCCTGCGAATGATCACCGTGTCGCCGATGCGCAGGCCCAGGCGGGCGATTTCGTCCATGTTGTGCAAGGTGGCGTTGGACACGGTCACACCGGCCACCTTGACCGGCTTCAGCCGCGCCACAGGCGTTACGGCACCCGTACGGCCAACCTGGAACTCAACGTCCAGCACCTCGGTCAGCTCTTCCATGGCCGGGAACTTGTGGGCAATCGCCCAGCGCGGCTCTCGGGCGCGGAAGCCCAGCTCGCGCTGGGCGGCCAGGCTGTTGACCTTGAACACTACACCGTCGATCTCATACGGCAGGCTGTTACGCCGCTCGCCAATGTCGCGGTAGTAGGCCAGGCATTCTTCGATGCCCGCCGCATGCTTGAGCTCGCGGCTGATCGGCAGGCCCCAGGCCTTGAGTTGCTCGAGGATACCGATGTGGCTGTCGCCGATGCTTTCGGACAACTGGCCGACGCCATAGCAGCAGAACTCCAGCGGGCGGCTGGCGGTGATTTTCGAGTCCAGCTGGCGCAAGCTGCCAGCGGCGGCATTGCGCGGGTTGGCGAAGGTCTTGCCACCGGCCTCGGCCTGGGCGGCATTGAGCCGGTCGAAACCGGCCTTGCTCATGTACACCTCGCCGCGCACCTCCAGCACTGCCGGCCAGCCCTTACCCTGCAACTTGAGCGGGATGTTGCGCACGGTGCGTACGTTGGCGCTGATGTCTTCGCCAGTGGTGCCGTCGCCACGGGTAGCGCCCTGCACCAACTGTCCGTCGCGGTACAGCAGGCTCACGGCCAGGCCATCGAGCTTGGGTTCGCAGCTGTAGTCGACCGCACCCGGCTGATCGAGGCCTTCTACCACACGGCGACCGAACTCACGCAGGTCGGCTTCTTCAAAGGCGTTACCCAGGCTGAGCATGGGCACTTCGTGGCGCACCTGGCTGAACGCAGCCAAGGCAGCGCCGCCAACGCGCTGGGTGGGCGAGTCGGGGGTTATCAGGTGCGGGTGTTCGGCTTCCAGCGCCTTGAGCTCGTTGAACAGGCGGTCGTATTCGGCATCAGGCACGCTGGGCTCGTCGAGCACGTAGTAGCGATAGTTATGCTGATCGAGCTCGGCACGCAGTTCGAGGATACGGGTTTCGGCGGTCATGGGATTTGTCTTCTCTTGCAAAGCAAAAGAGCAGCTTGGGGTGGTGCGTGGGGTTCCAGGTGTCTGTTGACTGTGCCGGCCTCTTCGCGGGTAAACCCGCTCCTACAAGGGCGTCACATGCCCTAGGGCGGTGATGTACCTGTAGGAGCGGGTTTACCCGCGAAGAGGCCGGCACAGGCAACGACGATACCCGAACCGGCCAGCACGCCCTCAGGCTGCTCTTTCGTCTGGATCTGTCAGCGTTTCTGGGTCAGCGCACGGCGCTCGAACTCGACGATACGCTGGCGGTAGTGCTCGATGGTCTGGGCAGTCAGCACGCTGCGCTGGTCATCCTTGAGCTCACCGTTCAGTTCGTGGGCCAGCTTGCGTGCCGCGGCAACCATCACGTCGAAAGCCTGCTTCGGATGACGCGGGCCCGGCAAACCGAGGAAGAAGCTCACAGCGCGAGTGCTGAAGTGATCGATGTCGTCCAGGTCGAACACGCCAGGCTTGACTGCGTTGGCCATCGAGAACAGCACCTCGCCGTGACCGGCCATGCTCTCGTGGCGGTGGAAGATGTCCATTTCGCCGAAGCGCAAGCCGCTTTCCAGGATGTTCTGCAGCAGCGCCGGGCCCTTGAAGCCACCCTCGTCGCGGGAGATCACGCTGATGACCAGCACCTCTTCGGCGGGTGGCAACTCCTTGACGCTGCTGCTGGCAGGCGCTGCGCCGCTGCTACGGTTGTTGTCGGCGGCAAAGTCGTCATCGCTGTCGGCAAACAGGTCGGGCTCGCGCTGCTCGGCGCTCAGGTTCAGGTCACCCTGCTGCACATCGGCAGCCGCACTGGCACGCTTGCCGCGCTTGCTGGCCTTGACCGGCTTGGGCTCACGCTCGCGATCACGCGCAGACGCGCTGAGCGACGGCAAGTCGCTTTCGTCCAGCTCAGGCTCCTTGTGGGTATCGAGCACGCGCGACGGGCCGAGCACTTCGGCACTGCCACCCTCTTCGTCCGGCAGGTTGGAATAACTGCGATCCAGACGGAATTTCAACTTGCCTTTCCCGCCGCGCATGCGGCGCCAGCCGTCGAAAAGAATCCCGGCGATAACAATGATGCCGATGAGGATCAGCCACTCGCGCAGACCGATTTCCATGTAATCCCGTGCCTCTATAAAAATATGCTTGAAAACAAAGGGTTCAAAGCCCTTTAACACGTGGCGCCAACTCTATGTTCTGACAGGCGTTTTACCCACGCAAAAAACGAGTGCCATTAAGCTAGCACGACCAAAGACAACTTTACACCGTCTGTCGCACACGGCGGGGCATTTCGCTGCAGAATGTGCCCCTATCGTCGTGCATCAAGCGTCGACCATGGCCATGGCCGCCTCCACATCAACTGCAACAAGGCGTGAACAACCCGGCTCATGCATGGTTACCCCCATCAATTGGTCCGCCATCTCCATGGCAATCTTGTTATGGGTGATGTAGATGAACTGCACGCTTTCACTCATTTCCTTGACCAGACGCGCGTAGCGCCCGACGTTGGCATCGTCCAGCGGTGCATCGACCTCGTCGAGCATGCAGAACGGTGCGGGGTTCAACTTGAAGATGGCAAACACCAGCGCCAAGGCGGTCAGTGCCTTCTCGCCGCCGGACAGCAGATGGATGGTGCTGTTCTTCTTGCCCGGCGGTCGCGCCATGATCGTTACCCCTGTATCGAGTAGATCTTCGCCCGTCAGTTCCAGATAAGCGCTGCCACCACCGAAAACTTTTGGGAAAAGTGCCTGTAATCCGGCATTTATCTGATCAAAGGTATCCTTGAAGCGGTTGCGGGTTTCCTTGTCGATCTTGCGGATGACGTTTTCGAGGGTCTCCAGCGCTTCGACCAGGTCGGCGTCCTGAGCGTCCAGGTATCGTTTGCGCTCGGACTGCTGCTCGTATTCTTCGATGGCCGCCAGGTTGATCGCCCCCAGGCGCTGGATGCGTGCTTCAAGCTGCTCCAGTTCCTGTTCGGCACCCTGCTCGCTGGCCTCGGTTTCCAGGGTGGCGAGCACACCTTGCAAGTCATAGCCGTCGGCCAGCAACTGCTCTTGCAGGGTCTTGCGCCGCACATCCAGGCCCTGGCACTCCAGGCGCAACTGCTCCAGTTGACCACGCAGCAGCTGGGCCTGCTGCTCGGCCTGGGTACGGCGTTTTTCGGCATCGCGCAGTTCGCGGTCAGCTTCGTCCATGTGCAGGCGAGCCAGGCGCATTTCCTCGTCGACGCTCATGCGCCGCTCCAGCAGCTCCTCCAGTCTCAGGCGCAGTTCTTCCTGCGGGGCTTCACCCTCCTCCAGGTTCAGGCTCAGTTGTTCCTGGCGCTCGGTCAGGCGCGCAGCTTGCTGCTCCAGACGCTCCAGCGCCTGGCGGGTGGAGTCGTGCTGGGCACGCAACGACCCCAGGCGCACCGCCAGCTGGTGAGCGTGGTCCTTGTGCTGGCGGGCCTCCTGACGCACCCGGTCAAGGCTTTCGCGCAGGGTGTCGCGGCGGGCCATCAACTGTTCGCGCTGCTCGGTGTCCTGGGCCATGAGCTCCAGAGCCTCTTGCAGCAGCAGGCGTGCTTCGCCCAGTTGCTCGTGTTCCAGGGCGCGCTGCTCTTCCAGCTCGCCCAGCTCTTCGTGCAGGCGGCGGCGGCGCAGCTCGACCTGCTCGGCGCGCGCGCGGCTGGCCGAAAGACTGGCCTTCAGCTCGCCGTGCAGGCGGTTTTCATCCTGTGTGCGGCGGCGCAACTGTTCGCGCTGCTCCTCCAGGTCCAGTTGCTGCTCGCGCAGCGCCTGCAACTGTTGATCGAGCTGTTCCAGCGCCGCTTCCTGCTCCAGTTGTTCCTGGCCCAGGCGTTCGATTTCCTGGCCGCGCGCCAGCACGCCGCCTTCGGCCTCGCCACCTCGGCGTACCCGCAGGAAGTGCCGGCCGACCCAGTAGCCATCACGACTGACCAGGCTCTGCCCTTCGCCGAGCGACCCGCGCTGCTCCAGTGCCTGAGCCAGGTCTTCCACAGGCCTGACCTGGCCCAGCCAGGGCGCCAGGTCGATACGGCCCTCGACCTTCTCCAGCAAGCTGCCGGGCAACGTCGCCTCCGCGCCGACGGCCAGCAGCAAACGCAGCTCACCCTGTTCCAGGCCCGCAAAATCGAGGTCGTTGAAATCGTCCACCAGCACAGCCTGCAGATCGGCGCCAAGCACCGTCTCTACCGCCAGCTCCCAACCCGGCTCCACCCGCAAGCCTTCGGCCAGCCGCGGCTGTTGCTCCAGCCCTTGGCCGTGCAGCCATTGCGCAGCACCTGCGCCCGGCTCCAGGGCGGCCTGCTGCAAGGCTTCAAGCGAGGCCAGGCGCCCGCCCAGGCGCTGCAGGTCGCCCTGTGCCTGCTGTTGCGCCCGGGTGGCCTGCTGCAGTTGCTCGCGCGCGCTTTCCAGGCGCTCGATCACCTGCTCTTCGCAGAGCTGCAGTTCTTCCAGCAGCATTTCGCTGCTGGCCAATTGCTCGGCCAGTTCGAACATGGCGGCATCCTGCGGGTCGCTGCCCAGTTGCTCGCGCTCCTCGACCAACTTGCGCTGGCGCTCGGCCTGGCGCTCAAGGCTGGTTTCCAGCTGCTGCAGACGCGCCTGCTGCACTTCGGCCTGGCGGCGCGGTTCGGCGGAGCGGCTGTTGAAGCTGTCCCACTGCTCCTGCCAGCCGTGCATGCCCAGCTCGGCCTCTTCAAGCGCGGCAGCGGCTTCCTCGGCAGCCGCCAGGGTCATTTCCTGCTCGGGTTCGAGCATGACCAGCTCTTCGCTCAGGGTTGCCAGCAAGGTACGGTCGTGCCCCAGGTGCGATTCGGTTTCCAGGCGTGTGCGCTCGGCTTCCTTGAAGTCGTCCTGCAACTGGCGCAGGCGCTGCTGGCCGTGCTGAATGCTCTGCTCGACCCGGGCGATGTCACCGGCCACCGAGTAGAAACGGCCCTGCACCTGGTTGAAGCGTTCGGACAGTTCGTGATGACCGTCGCGCAGGCGTTCGATACTGGCATCGGCATTGCGCTGCTCGGCCACCAGCGCCTCGTGAGAAACGCCCTGGTCGCCGATCACCGATTCGCGCTGGCGGACTTGTTCGTCCAGGCCTCGCCAGCGCAAGGCAGACAGGCGCGCTTTCATCTGCCGCTCCTGAGCCTTGTACTCACGGTACTTCTCGGCGGCCTGGGCCTGGCGATGCAGACGCTCCAGCTGGCGCTCGAGCTCTTCGCGCAGGTCGGTCAGACGCGCCAGGTTTTCCTGGGTGCGGCGGATGCGGTTCTCGGTTTCGCGGCGGCGCTCCTTGTATTTGGAAATGCCCGCCGCTTCCTCGATGAAGTTGCGCAGCTCCTCGGGCTTGGCCTCGATCAGCTTGGAGATCATGCCCTGCTCGATGATCGAGTAGCTGCGCGGCCCCAGCCCCGTCCCGAGGAAGATATCGGTGATGTCACGCCGGCGGCACTTGGTGCCGTTGAGGTAATAGCTGTTCTGCCCGTCGCGGGTAACCTTGCGGCGGATCGAAATCTCGGCGTAGGCGGCATACTCGCCGACCAGGGTGGTTTCGCTGTTGTCGAACACCAGTTCGATACTGGCCTGGCTGACCGGCTTGCGGCCACTGGAGCCGTTGAAGATGACGTCGGTCATCGACTCGCCGCGCAGGTTTTTCGCCGAACTCTCGCCCATCACCCAACGCACCGCGTCGATGATATTGGACTTGCCGCAGCCGTTTGGGCCGACCACGGCCGCCATGTTGCTGGGGAAGTTGACCGTGGTCGGATCGACGAACGACTTGAACCCGGCCAGGCGAATGCACTTCAGGCGCATCGGTCAGCCTCTGGCCAGTGCCGCCAGCACCAGTTCGCAGCTGCGCTGGCCATAGGCGGTGAGCACCTCGCGAATGCGCGGCAGGTCGCGGGAGACCACGGCTTCGAGCAGGCGGGCGAACAGGTCGAGATAGTCGATCATGTTGGCCTGGCGCTGGTCCAGCGACAGGTAATAGGCACGGCTCATGGCCGGTTGCAGGTTTTCCACGGTTTCCTGCAGGAACGGGTTGTCGGCGAACGGATAGGCCGCACGCATGACCGCAAAACTGTCGGCGACGAAGGTCTTGATGTCGAGCTGGTCATGGGCACGCTGCAGCCGCTGCTGGATCTCCAGAAACGGGCGCAGGTCGGCTTCGGTGCGCCATTTTTGCGCAACCGCATTGCCCAGCAGGATGTAGAACTCGCCCATCAGCGAGCACAGGCTACGAACGCTGCGTTCGTCCAGTTCGGTGACATGGGCACCACGTCGCGGCAGGATCGCCACCAGATGGCGGCGTTCGAGGATCAGCAGTGCTTCGCGCACCGAGCCGCGGCTGACGTTGAGCGCCTGGGTAACCTTCTGCTCCTGGATACGTTCGCCCGGCGCCAGCTCGCCGCGGATGATGCGTTCGGCCAGGTAATCGGCAATCTGCTCGGAGAGGCTGTCCGGGGCCTTGAACGTCATGGTTTTCCTTCAAAATCATTGAACTGGGCACAAGGGGCGAATTGTAGCGTACTTGGGCGGTAATCGCGCAGAGGGGCCAGGTGGTTTATTTGACCTTTCAGACAGCCACGCGCCCGGCGCGATCTATGCTTGGAATAGAGGCAGTGTGTGCGGCTGGGCATGGATACGTGCATTTTCTTGACCTTTGAGTCAGAAAAATATTGACCTGTCAGACAGGTCTTGCTTAGAGTCCGCCCAACAACAATAAAACCATTGCGAGGCCATCCCCGTGATCCAGTTTCTCGTCAACCAGGAGCTGCGTAGTGAGCACGCCCTGGACCCTAACATGACAGTGCTGCAGTACCTGCGCGAGCACCTGGGCAAACCCGGCACAAAGGAGGGCTGCGCCAGTGGTGACTGCGGTGCGTGCACCGTGGTGGTCGGTGAACTGAGCCAGGACGACCAAGGCAACGACAGCCTGCGCTACCGCAGCCTCAATTCGTGCCTGACCTTTGTGTCGTCGCTGCACGGCAAGCAACTGATCAGCGTCGAGGGGCTCAAGCACCAAGGCCAGCTGCACAGCGTGCAACAGGCCATGGCCGATTGCCATGGATCGCAGTGCGGCTTCTGCACCCCCGGCTTTGTCATGTCGCTGTTCGCCCTGCAAAAGAACAGCAGCGGCCCTGACCTGCACCAGGCCCAGGAAGCCCTGGCTGGCAACCTGTGCCGCTGCACCGGTTACCGGCCGATCCTCGACGCCGCCGAGCAGAGCTGCCGCCAGCCCTGCCGCGACCAGTTCGATGCCCAGCAGGCGCAAACCATCAGCCGCCTCAAGGCCATTGCCCCGACGCAGACCGGCGAGCTGAACAGCGGCGACAAGCGCTGCCTGGTGCCGCTGACCGTGGCGGATCTGGCCGACCTGTATAGCTCGCACCCCGAAGCGCGGCTGCTGGCCGGTGGTACCGACCTGGCGCTGGAAGTCACCCAGTTCCACAAGACCTTGCCCGTGATGATCTACGTCGGCCACGTGGCCGAGCTCAAGCGCATCGAGAAAACCGCCAGCCACCTGGAAATCGGCGCCGCCACCCCGCTCACCGACTGCTATGGCGCGCTTAACGAGGAATATCCCGACTTCGGCGCCCTGCTGCACCGCTTTGCCTCGCTGCAGATACGCAACCAGGGCACCCTCGGCGGCAACATCGGCAACGCCTCGCCAATCGGCGACTCGCCACCCCTGCTGATCGCCCTGGACGCGCAGGTGGTGCTGCGCCAGGGTGAACGCCAACGGGTGATGCCACTGGAAGACTACTTCATCGACTACCGCATCACGGCTCGCCAGGACAGCGAGTTCATCGAGAAGATCATCGTACCGCGCGCCTCCAGTGACTGGGCGTTCCGCGCCTATAAAGTGTCCAAACGCCTGGACGACGACATCTCCGCCGTGTGCGCAGCCTTCAACCTGAGCATCGAAGACGGTGTGGTCAGCGGTGTGCGGATCGCCTTCGGCGGCATGGCGGCGATACCCAAGCGCGCCCGTGCCTGCGAGGCAGCGTTGCGCGGCAAGCCGTGGAACCAGGCCGCCATCGAGCGCGCCTGCCAGGCCCTGGCCGAGGACTTCACCCCACTCAGCGACTTCCGCGCCAGCAAGGAATACCGCCTGCTGACCGCGCAAAACCTGCTGCGCAAGTACTTCATCGAACAGCAAACGCCGCACATCGAAACCCGGGTGACCGCTTATGTCTAACCATCACGTAGCCAAGAGCCAGGCCGAGATGGCCGAACTGTTCAGCCAGGACCTGACCACCGGTGTCGGCCGCAGCGTCAAGCACGACAGCGCCGACAAGCATGTATCCGGCGAGGCTGTGTACATCGACGACCGCCTGGAATTCCCCAACCAGTTGCACGTCTACGCCCGCACCGCCGACCGCGCCCATGCGCGCATCCTGCGCATCGACACCACGCCGTGCTACGCCTTCGAGGGCGTGCGCATTGCCATCACCCACGAAGACATCCCCGGCCTGAAGGACATCGGCCCGGTGGTGGCCGGCGACCCATTGCTGGCCATCGACAAGGTCGAGTTCTTCGGCCAGCCGGTGCTCGCTGTCGCTGCCCGCGATCTTGAAACCGCACGTAAAGCGGCCATGGCCGCCATCGTCGAGTACGAAGACCTGGAGCCGGTGCTGGACGTGGTCGATGCACTGCGCCAGAAGCACTTCGTGCTCGACAGCCACACCCACCAGCGCGGCGATTCGGCTGCCGCCCTGGCCAGCGCCCCGCACCGCATTCAGGGCACCCTGCACATCGGCGGCCAGGAGCACTTCTACCTCGAAACGCAGATTTCCTCGGTCATGCCCACCGAAGACGGCGGCATGATCGTCTACTGCTCCACGCAGAACCCCACCGAAGTGCAGAAACTGGTCGCCGAAGTGCTCGACGTGCCGATGAACAAAGTGGTGCTGGACATGCGCCGCATGGGTGGCGGTTTTGGCGGCAAGGAAACCCAGGCCGCCAGCCCGGCATGCCTGTGCGCGGTAGTCGCGCGCCTGACCGGCCAGCCAACCAAGATGCGCCTGCCGCGGGTCGAAGACATGACCATGACCGGCAAGCGCCACCCGTTCTACGTCGAGTATGACGTGGGCTTCGACGACAACGGCCGGCTGCACGGTATCAATTTCGACCTGGCCGGCAACTGCGGCTATTCGCCCGACCTGTCCGGTTCGATCGTCGACCGTGCCATGTTCCATTCCGACAACGCTTACTACTTGGGCGATGCCACCGTCCACGGGCACCGCTGCAAGACCAATACCGCCTCCAACACCGCCTACCGCGGCTTTGGCGGCCCACAGGGTATGGTCGCCATCGAGCAGGTGATGGACCATATCGCCCGTCATCTGGGCCGTGACCCACTGGCCGTGCGCAAGGCCAACTATTACGGCAAGACCGAACGCAACATCACCCACTACTACCAGACCGTCGAGCACAACATGCTCGAAGAGATGACCGCCGAGCTGGAGGCCAGCAGCGACTACGCCGAGAGACGCGAGTCGATCCGCCGCTTCAACGCCAACAGCCCGATCCTGAAGAAAGGCCTGGCACTGACACCGGTCAAGTTCGGCATTTCGTTCACCGCCACCTTCCTCAACCAGGCCGGTGCACTGATCCATATCTACACCGACGGCAGCATTCACCTGAACCACGGCGGCACCGAAATGGGCCAGGGCCTGAACACCAAGGTGGCCCAGGTGGTGGCGCAGATCTTCCAGGTGGACTTCAGCCGCATCCAGATCACTGCCACCAACACCGACAAGGTACCCAACACCTCGCCAACCGCAGCGTCGAGTGGTGCCGACCTGAACGGCAAGGCGGCGCAGAACGCGGCCGAAATCCTCAAGAAACGCCTGACCGAGTTTGCCGCACGGCATTATCAGGTGACCGAGGAAGACGTCGAATTCCGTAACGGCCATGTGCGGGTGCGCGACCAGATCGTCAGCTTTGAGCAACTGGTGCAACAGGCTTACTTCGCTCAGGTGTCGCTGTCCAGCACCGGGTTCTACCGCACACCGAAGATCTTCTACGACCGCAGCCAGGCCCGCGGCCGGCCGTTCTACTACTTCGCCTTTGGCGCTGCCTGCGTGGAAGTGATCGTCGATACGCTGACCGGCGAATACAAGATGTTGCGCGCCGACATCCTGCACGACGTGGGCGATTCGCTGAACCCTGCGATCGACATCGGCCAAGTGGAAGGCGGTTTCATCCAGGGCATGGGCTGGCTGACTACCGAAGAGCTGGTGTGGAACGCCAAAGGCAAGCTGATGACCAACGGCCCGGCCAGCTACAAGATCCCGGCCGTGGCCGACATGCCACTGGACTTGCGGGTGAAGCTGGTGGAAAACCGCAAGAACCCGGAAGACACCGTGTTCCACTCCAAGGCCGTGGGCGAGCCGCCGTTCATGCTGGGCATTGCCGCCTGGTGCGCGATCAAGGATGCCGTGGCCAGCCTGGCTGATTACCGCGTGCAGCCGCAGGTGGACGCGCCGGCAACACCGGAGCGGGTGCTGTGGGGCTGTGAGCAGATGCGCAAGGCGGTGGCTGCCACTCAGTCCGCAGAACCGGAGCTGGAAACCGTCACCCAGTAACGCCGCGCTCCGCTTTTTCTGTGGGAGCGGCCTTGTGTCGCGAAAGGGCTGCGCAGCAGCCCCAAATATGTATGTTGCTTTAAATATTCTGGGGTCGCTTCGCGCCCCTATCGCGACACAAGGCCGCTCCCACAAAGAAGCGGACCGCGTTGACCTGAAGAGGATCTGCATCATGCACCAATGGATCAACGCCCTCGCCGACCACCAGTCCCGTGGCGAAGCCTGCGTGCTGGTGACCATCATCGAGGAGCGCGGCTCGACCCCGCGTAACGCAGGCTCGAAGATGGTGGTCAGCGCCAGCGGTCTGTTCGACACCATCGGCGGCGGCCACCTGGAATACAAGGCGCTGCACATCGCCCGGCAAATGCTCGAAGCGCAGCGCACCACGCCGCACCTTGAGCGCTTCAGCCTTGGCGCCAGCCTGGGCCAGTGCTGCGGCGGCGTGACCGTGCTGCTGTTCGAACCCATGGCCGCCGTGCAGGCTCAGATCGCCGTGTTCGGCGCGGGCCATGTCGGCAGGGCTCTGGTACCCTTGCTCGCGGCGCTCCCCTGCCGGGTGCGCTGGATCGACTCGCGTGAACAGGAATTCCCCGAGCTCATCCCCAACGGGGTGACCAAGGTGGTCAGTGAAGAGCCGGTCGACGAAGTCGCAGACCTGCCGCCCGGCAGCTACTGCATCGTCATGACCCACAACCACCAGCTCGACCTGGAACTGACCGCCGCCATTCTCAAGCGCAACGATTTCACCTGGTTCGGCCTGATCGGCTCGAAGACCAAACGGGTCAAGTTCGAGCACCGCCTGCGCGAGCGAGGCTTCGACGAGGCCGTCATGGCACGCATGCGCTGCCCGATGGGCCTGGCCGAGGTCAAGGGCAAGCTGCCCATCGAGATCGCCGTGTCTATCGCCGGTGAAATCATTGCCACTTACAACGCCTGCTTCGGCCAGCACGACGCTGCCGCCAATGCCGGCCCCATTGCCCAATTGCTGCCGCCCTCCCGCCGCAGCCAAGCCATTTGACGAGTGTGTTATGACCGTTACCCGCAAAGCCTACCGTGCCGCCATCCTGCACAGCATTGCCGACCCGGCCGAGGTGGGCCTGGAGGCTTCCCATGAATACTACGAAGACGGCCTGCTGGTGGTCGACGATGGCCGCATCAGCGCCGTTGGGCACGCCAGTGAACTGCTGCCGACGCTGGATGCCGGCATCCCGGTCGAGCACTACCAGGACGCGCTGATCACCCCGGGGTTCATCGATACCCACATCCACTTCCCGCAGACCGGCATGATCGGTTCGTACGGCGAGCAGTTGCTGGACTGGCTGAACACCTACACCTTCCCGTGCGAAAAGCAGTTCGCCGACAAAGGCCACGCCGACCAGGTGGCGAAGATCTTCCTCAAGGAACTGCTGCGCAACGGCACCACCACTGCGCTGGTATTCGGCAGCGTGCACCCGGAATCGGTCAACGCCCTGTTCGAAGAGGCCGAGCGCCTGGACCTGCGCCTGATCGCCGGCAAAGTGATGATGGACCGTAATGCCCCAGACTACCTGACCGACACCGCCGAGTCCGGCTATGCCGAAAGCAAGGCACTGATCGAGCGCTGGCACGGCAAAGGCCGCCTGCACTATGCAGTGACCCCGCGTTTCGCCCCGACCAGCACGCCGCAACAGTTGACCCTGGCCGGCCAACTGCTCAAGGAACACCCCGGCGTGTACATGCACACGCACCTGTCGGAAAACCTCAAGGAAATCGACTGGGTCAAGTCGCTGTTCCCCGAGCAGAAGGGTTACCTGGACGTCTACGACCACTTCGAGCTGCTGGGCGAGCGCTCGGTGTTCGCCCACGGCGTGCACCTGTGCGACGACGAGTGCCAGCGCCTGGCCGAAACCGGCTCGGCCGTGGCCTTCTGCCCCACCTCCAACCTGTTCCTTGGCAGTGGCCTGTTCAACCTGCCCCAGGCCGAGCGGTTCAAGGTCAACGTGGGCCTGGGTACCGACGTTGGCGCCGGCACCAGCTTCTCTCTGCTTAACACCCTGAACGAGGCATACAAGGTGATGCAGCTGCAAGGCGCGCGCCTGCATCCGTACAAATCGCTGTACCTGGCCACCCTCGGCGGCGCCCGCGCACTGCGCCTGGACGACCGTATCGGTAGCCTGCGCCCAGGCAACGATGCCGACTTCGTGGTGCTGGACTACAAGGCCACACCACTGCTGGACTACCGCATCCAGCAGTCCAACAGCATCGAAGAAACCTTGTTCGTGCTCACTACCCTGGGCGATGACCGTACCGTGCGTGAAACCTACGCCGCCGGGCGCTGCGTGCACCAGCGCTAAGGTTCTTTCGCCAGGCCCCGATACAGCGCGCCGCCGATTGCAGCACCGATCAGCGGCGCCACCCAGAACAGCCACAGCTGCTGCAGGGCCCAGCCACCGACGAACAAGGCCGGCCCCGTGCTACGCGCGGGGTTGACCGAAGTATTGGTGATCGGGATCGAGATCAGGTGGATCAGGGTAAGGGCCAGGCCGATGGCGATGGGTGCAAAACCTGCCGGTGCGCGGGCGTCGGTCGCCCCCATGATGACCACCAGAAACATCGCCGTCATCACCACTTCACTGACAAAGCCTGCACCCAGCGTATAGCCACCGGGCGAATGGTCGGCGTAGCCGTTTGAAGCCAACCCCGAAGACAGCTCAAACCCGGCCTTGCCGCTGGCGATGAGGTAGATCACCCCGGCCGCCAGGATGGCACCGATCACCTGGGCGATCACATAAGGCAGCAGCTCTTTGGCCGGGAAGCGCCCGCCGACCACCAGCCCGAACGACACGGCAGGGTTTAGATGGCAACCCGAGATATGGCCGATGGCAAAGGCCATGGTCAGTACGGTGAGGCCGAAGGCGAAGGCGACACCGAGCACACCGATGCCGAGAGGGGAACTGGCTGCGAGTACCGCACTGCCACAGCCACCAAGGACCAGCCAGAAGGTGCCGATCAGTTCGGCCCCCATGCGTTTACCGAGGGACATGCTCATGAACCCATTCCTCAAGAAGTTGAACGCAACGAATGCGCAAGCCCAACTGCTTGATGAAGGTTTGCTCACAAGAATTTAGCAGACCTTTGGGTTATGGCCAGTAGTGGCTAGGGACTGATTTGCAGCCCCTCGATCACACCAGCAAACGTTCAACCCTTGACGGAAACCTTGGGCTTTTTCAGCAAATGCGAGAACACCGCATGCAAATCGTCCGAGGCGCTCTCCTCGTCCAGGTTCAGCTTGCTGTCGATGTGGTCCATGTGATGCATCATCAGGCTCACGGCCTGCTCGGCATCGCGCGCCTCGATGGCATCGATGAGCTGCATGTGCTCATCGTAAGAGCAGTGCGAGCGGTTGCCGCTTTCGTACTGGGCAATGATCAGCGAAGTCTGCGATACCAGGCTGCGCTGGAAACTTACCAGCGGTGCATTGCCCGCCGCTTCGGCCAGCTTGAGGTGGAACTCACCGGACAGGCGAATGCCGGCACCCCGGTCACCGCGCGAAAAGCTGTCGCGCTCCTCACGCACCATCTGCCGCAGCTCGTTAAGCTGATCGGGGGTGGCATGCTGCACCGCCAGCTCGGTGATGGCGCGTTCGACCATGCGCCGCGAGAAGAACACCTGGCGCGCCTCTTCTACAGTCGGGCTGGCCACCACCGCGCCGCGGTTCGGCCGCAGCAGCACCACGCTTTCGTGGGCCAGGCGCGACAAGGCGCGGCGGATGATGGTGCGGCTGACGCCAAAGATCTCGCCCAGCGCTTCCTCGCTCAACTTGGTGCCCGGAGCCAGACGCTGCTCGAGGATCGCCTCGAAAATATGCGCGTAGACGATGTCGTCCTGGGTACCGCTGCGGCCGGCCTTGCCGACTCGTGCAGGTTTTTTCAGAGGTTGCAGCTGTTCGTTCATGGGCTCTCGAGGCACGAAGAGAAAGTATGGCGCCATTGTACACAGGCTGAGGCGATTCCGCAGGGGGCGTTTTACCTATATAGCCGTTGTACGACGCATTGCGCATACAAAACATAAAACATTATTTGCTTTATTTGTACACAAAAGCATAATCCATCGAGCAACTTCTTGACCCTTGAGTCAACAAAAAGGTCAGACGTCTGCCTTCCCTCGCGGAGCCGCCAAGTGCATTGCGCAGGAAACTGGCTCCATAACAACAAGAAAGACTTGAGGAGTACCCGCTGTGGAAAGCCGCAAATCCGAAGCCCCTACGCTGGATCTTGCTCCGCCGCTCGAAACGAGCTGGCTGGAGCGGATTTTCAAACTCAAGCAACACGGCAGCACTGTCAAAACCGAAATGATCGCTGGGGTGACCACCTTCATCACCATGGCCTACATCATCTTCGTCAACCCCAACATCATGGCCGACGCCGGCATCGACCATGGTGCCGCTTTTGTCGCCACCTGCATCGCCGCCGCGCTGGGCTGCCTGCTGATGGGCCTGTACGCCAACTGGCCGGTGGGCCTGGCGCCGGGCATGGGGCTCAATGCTTTCTTTACCTACACCGTGGTCGGCACCATGGGCTACAACTGGGAAACGGCGCTGGGGGCGGTATTCGTCTCCGGCGTGTTGTTCATGTTCCTGACCTTGTCGAAAGTGCGCGAATGGCTGCTCAACAGCATCCCGGTCAGCCTGCGCCATGCCATGGGGGCCGGCGTCGGATTGTTTCTCGGGCTGATCGGCCTGAAGACCGCAGGCATCATCGTCGACAGCCCCGCCACCCTGATCAAGCTGGGCTCGTTGCATGAGCCGGGGCCGCTGCTGGCGGCCGTGTGCTTCCTGCTGATCGCCATCCTCAGCTACAAGCGAGTATTCGGCGCGATCCTGATCAGCATCATTGGTGTCACCCTGGCGGGCTGGGGCCTGGGCCTGGTCAAGTTTGGCGGGGTGATGTCGATGCCCCCAAGCCTGGCACCGACCTGGATGGCCATGGACGTGGCTGGCGTGTTCAATGTCAGCATGATCAGCGTGGTGCTGGCGTTCCTGTTCGTGCACATGTTCGACACTGCCGGCACGCTGATGGGGGTTGCGCAACGGGCCAACCTGGTGGCGCCGGACGGGCGTATCGAAGGCCTGTCACGCGCCTTGAAGGCCGACAGTGCTTCCAGCGTATTCGGTGCTGTGGTCGGCGTGCCCCCAGTGACCAGTTATGTGGAGAGTGCCGCAGGTGTCGCCGCAGGTGGCCGTACCGGTTTGACGGCCGTGGTGGTCGGCTTGCTGTTCGTCGCAGCGATGTTCTTCGCCCCGCTGGCGGGGATGATCCCGGCCTACGCGACAGCAGGCGCACTGATCTACGTGGCAATGCTGATGATGGGCAGCATGGCGCACATCCATTGGGACGAAGCCACCGACAGCATTCCGGCGATTGTCACGGTCATCATGATGCCGCTGACCTTCTCCGTTGCCGATGGTATCGCGCTGGGTTTCATCACCTACGTCGCGTTGAAGGCAGGTACCGGCAAGTACAAGGAAATCTCGGCCAGCCTGTGGGTACTGTGCGCAATCTTCATTGCCAAGTTCGTGTTCCTCTGAGCAAGGGCGCTTGGCTTTAGATTTCCAGTGTTTTCGAAATCGAGCGCCGCACGCGCGGCGCATCGCGAGCAAGGTCGCTCCTACGCTTGTTCCGGCCCATTAATGCCTGCGAGGGACGCGCGAACGCCTTGTTGGGACGCCACGATATGGCGCCCTTGCTCAACATTTGAAAAGCCTGCGCGGTCGCCCGTAGGAGCGGGTTTACCCGCGAAAGGGCCGGCCCTGCTGGCCTATCTCCACCCGCCGCTCAGCGTTGCCGCCACCACCGTATTCGCGGGTAAACCCGCTCCTACAACGGGGGTGGACAGTTGGATACAGGCCCGCCGTAGGAGCGGGTTCACCCGCGAAAGGGCCGGGCCTGCTGGCCAATCTCCACCCGCCGTTCACCGTTGCCGCCGCTACCGTATTCGCGGGTAAACCCGCTCCTACACCTGATTGGGGGTGGACACACATCGGTGATTGGGCGCAGGCCGTCGTAGGAACGGGTTAACCCGCGAAGAGGCCGGCACAGGCCACACAAAAACAGCAGACGAAAAAAAGCCCGCCAGTGTGAGAGCGGGCCAAAGGACCTACGAAGATTCTTCTAGCGACCAACTAGCTTCCACGATAGGTCGAATAGCTGTACGGCGAAATCAGCAGCGGCACGTGGTAGTGCTCCTGCGACTCGTCGATGCCAAAGCGCAGCACGACAACATCCAGAAACGCCTGGGCCGGCAATTGCACGCCACGGGCGCGGTAGTAATCCCCAGCGCTGAACTGCAACTGGTAAACGCCAGTGCGGTAATCGTCCCCCTGCAACAGCGGCGCGTCGACGCGGCCATCGCTGTTGGTCAGGGCGGTGTTCACCAGCTCCAGCTGCTGGCCTTCGACGCGGTACAGCTCGACCTTGATCGAGCTACCCGGGCAGCCATGCGCGGCATCCAGTACGTGTGTGGTCAAACGTCCCATTGCGTGTCGCCTCTTGTTCAATCTGTGGGCAAAAAATACTCAGCCATCGCACCAGCTTAGCGCCTGCGGCAGGCGGGAATGACGTTATTAAGACATTCCAGCCAAGGATTGTACACAATTTTTTGATCCCCTCTGTCACACCCTCCCTTTGCTGCCCATAAACGACCCATCGGTCGCAAATACACGCACCATAACGATGCCAACCTCATTAGCTGACCAAACAGGCAGGTTTCTTGCACTGTATTTCCAGGTCGCTGTCAGGCGACAAAAGGGAAGAAATGCGGAAAAACAGGCTTACAAAAGATTTCAGAAGTTGTATACAATCAGCCCATCCGGTGGTGCGACATACCGACGCGGCCCGCCCACCCCCCGCACTAACGCACAAGAAGGAAGACTGCAGTGAGCGCTGATTACCCTCGCGACCTGATCGGTTACGGCAACAACCCTCCTCACCCGCAATGGCCGGGTAACGCCCGCATCGCACTGTCTTTCGTCCTCAATTACGAGGAAGGTGGCGAACGCAACATCCTGCACGGTGACAAGGAATCCGAAGCCTTCCTGTCCGAGATGGTCGCTGCCCAACCCCTGCAGGGCCAGCGCAACATGAGCATGGAGTCGCTGTATGAATACGGCAGCCGTGCCGGTGTGTGGCGCCTGCTGAAGCTGTTCAAGGACAGCGGCGTGCCACTCACCGTCTTCGCCGTGGCCATGGCCGCCCAGCGCCACCCCGACGTGATCCGCGCCATGGTCGAAGCCGGCCACGAGATCTGCAGCCACGGCTACCGCTGGATCGACTACCAGAACATGGACGAGGCCCAGGAGCGCGAGCACATGCTCGAAGCCATCCGTATCCTCACCGAACTCACCGGCGAGCGCCCGCTGGGCTGGTACACCGGCCGTACCGGCCCGAACACCCGCCGCCTGGTGATGGAGGAAGGTGGCTTCCTCTATGACAGCGACACCTATGACGACGACCTGCCCTACTGGGAGCCGAACAACCCCACCGGCAAGCCGCACCTGGTGATCCCCTACACCCTGGACACCAACGACATGCGCTTCACCCAGGTACAGGGCTTCAACTGCGGCGAGCAGTTCTTCCAGTACCTGAAAGACGCCTTTGATGTGCTGTACGCCGAAGGCGCCGAAGCACCGAAAATGCTTTCCATCGGCCTGCACTGCCGCCTGGTCGGCCGCCCGGCACGCCTGGCTGCACTCAAGCGCTTCGTCGATTACGCAAAAAGTCATGACCAGGTCTGGTTCGCCCGTCGCGTGGATATCGCCCGCCACTGGAACACCACCCACCCGTACAAGAAAGAGAACGCCTGATGACCGCCTTCAATACCCTCAAACCATCCGCCCTGGACCGCGACGCCTTCGTCACGGCCTTCGCCGACATCTACGAGCACTCGCCGTGGGTTGCCGAAAAAGCCTATGACCTGGGCCAACTGGGCGAGCTGGACGAGATCGAGGCGCTGCACCAGCGCATGAGCGACATCCTGCTCAGCGCCAACCACGCTGACCAGCTCGCGCTGATCAATGCTCACCCGGACCTGGCAGGCAAGGCCGCCATCCAGGGCGAACTGACCGAATCGAGCACCAACGAGCAGGCCGGTGCCGGTATCCACCAGTGCACCGCCGAAGAGTTCGCCCGGTTCACCGAACTGAACGATGCCTACAAGGCCAAGTTCCAGTTCCCGTTCATCATGGCGGTGAAGGGCAGTAACCGGCACCAGATTCTCGCCGCCTTTGAAAAACGCATCCACAACGATGCCGATGCCGAATTCAAGGAAGCCCTGGCGCAGATCAACCTGATCGCCCTGTTCCGCCTGCTGCAGCTGTAAGCAACAGCCGAACCTTATTCAGAAAACGAACAATAGAAGAGATAACCGCATGCGCACCCTGATGATCGAGCCCTTGACCAAAGAAGCCTTCGCCCAGTTCGGAGACGTGATCGAAACCGACGGCAGCGACCACTTCATGATCAACAACGGCTCGACCATGCGCTTTCACAAGCTCGCCACGGTCGAAACCGCCGAGCCTGAAGACAAGGCGATCATCAGCATCTTCCGCGCCGACGCGCAGGACATGCCGCTGACCGTGCGCATGCTGGAGCGCCATCCGCTGGGCAGCCAGGCTTTTATCCCGCTGCTCGGCAACCCCTTTCTGATCGTGGTCGCGCCCGTTGGCGATGCACCTGTATCAGGCTTGGTCCGAGCCTTCCGCAGTAATGGCAGGCAGGGCGTTAATTACCATCGCGGCGTCTGGCACCACCCGGTGCTGACGATCGAAAAGCGGGATGATTTCCTGGTGGTTGATCGCAGTGGTTCTGGCAACAACTGCGATGAGCATTACTTCACCGAGGAACAGATGCTGATCCTCAATCCCCACCAATAAGAAAAGGTCAGTCATCTTCTCGGTGACTGGCAGAGGTACATACTGTGGAAGCACACCTTCACGAATGGCTGAACCTGAGCATTCGCTGGGTTCACATGATCACCGGCGTTGCCTGGATCGGTGCATCGTTCTACTTCGTCTGGCTGGAGAACCACCTGAACCGAAGCAACCCGCGCGATGGGTTGTCGGGTGATCTCTGGGCGATTCACGGCGGTGGTATCTACCACCTGGAGAAATACAAGCTCGCCCCCCCGAAAATGCCCGAGAACCTGCACTGGTTCAAATGGGAAGCCTACTTCACCTGGATGTCCGGTATCGCCCTGCTGTGCGTGGTGTTCTACTGGAACCCGGCGCTGTACCTGCTGGCGCCTGGCAGCACCCTGAGCGGTGCCGAAGGCGTGGCTATCGGTATCGGTTCGCTGATCGCTGGCTGGTTCATCTACGATTTCCTGTGCGACTCGCCCTTGGGCAAGAAGCCAGCGCTGCTCGGTGGTGTGCTGTTCGTGCTGATCATCGCAGCCTGTTGGGGCTTCAGCCTGGTGTTCAGCGGCCGTGGTGCCTACCTGCACACCGGCGCGATCATCGGCACCATCATGGTCGGTAACGTGTTCCGCATCATCATGCCGGCCCAACGCCAGCTGGTGGCGGCGATCGAGAACAATCAGACGCCCGACCCGGTACTGCCGGCCAAGGGCCTGCTGCGCTCGCGTCACAACAACTACTTCACCCTGCCGGTGCTGTTCATCATGATCAGCAACCATTTCCCGAGCACCTACGGTAGCCAGTACAACTGGCTGATCCTGGCCGGTATCGCAGTAGCCGCGGTTCTGATCCGCCACTACTTCAACACCCGCCACGACAGCAACAAGTACGCCTGGACCCTGCCCGTCGGCGCCTTGGCAATGATCTGCCTGGCCTACGTTACCGGCCCGAAACCGATGGCCGTAAGCCCTGAGCAAGCCGCAGCGAAGATCGAGTACCAACCGCTGCCGGCAACTGCCGTAGGCGGCAAGACCGCTGCCGAGCAGCGTGCCGAGGACGCCGCCAAGGCTGCCGAAGCACCCGCCGCACCTGCGCAAGCACCGGCCCAGGCCGCTGCCCAGGCCGGTGGTGGCGACTTCGACAAGATCCACAATGTCATCCAGGAACGCTGCACCGTGTGCCACTCGTCCAAGCCGACCAGCCCACTGTTCAGCGCCGCTCCTGCCGGCGTGATGTTCGACACTCCGCAGCAGATCCAGGCCCAGGCCGCGCGCATTCAGGCGCAAGCGGTTGCCAGCCAGATCATGCCGCTGGGCAACATCACCCAGATGACCACCGAAGAGCGCAAGCTCGTCGGCGACTGGATCGCCAAAGGCGCCCAGGTCAACTGACAGCACCTCGCCAGGCAACCCGCCCCCCAAGGGAATCACCTTCCCCTGTTGGAGCGGGCTTGCCCGCGAAGAGGCCGGAAGCCCCGGCCTCAAGCTCCATGTGTTACGCAACAAGCAAGCATCGAGCGCGCAGGCATGAGGCCTGCCGCTTGGATCCGAGAATAAAAACAAAACTCGAGGTGCTGCATGTCCGAGTCACGCAAGGCGTATATCCCCATTGCGCCGCCGCGAGAACCCTTGCCCCTGTTCCAACTGTTCCTGGTTGGCCTGCAACACGTTCTGCTGATGTACGGTGGCGCGATCGCCGTGCCGTTGATCATCGGCCAGGCCGCCGGGTTGTCCCGTGAAGAAGTCGCTTTCCTGATCAACGCCGACCTGCTGGTCGCTGGCGTCGCTACCATCATCCAGTCGTTCGGTATCGGCCCGGTGGGCATCCGCATGCCGGTGATGATGGGTGCCAGTTTCGCTGCCGTCGGCAGCATGGTGGCCATGGCCGGCATGCCCGGCGTGGGCCTGCAGGGGATCTTCGGCGCGACCATCGCTGCCGGGTTCTTCGGCATGCTGATCGCGCCGTTCATGTCCAAGGTTGTCCGCTTCTTTCCCCCACTGGTCACCGGTACGGTGATCACCTCGATTGGCCTGTCGCTGTTCCCGGTGGCCGTCAACTGGGCCGGTGGCGGCCAAGACGCTCAAACGTTCGGCTCGCCGATCTACCTGCTGGTGGCCGGCCTGGTACTGGCCGTTATCCTGCTGATCAACCGCTTCATGCGCGGTTTCTGGGTCAACGTGTCGGTACTGGTGGGCATGGGCCTTGGCTACATCCTGGCCGGCTCCATCGGCATGGTCGACCTGTCGGGTCTGAATGAAGCACCGTGGTTGCAGGTGGTCACCCCGCTGCACTTTGGCATGCCGACCTTCAGCCTGGCGCCGATCCTGTCCATGTGCCTGGTAGTGGTGATCATCTTCGTCGAGTCCACCGGCATGTTCCTGGCCCTGGGCAAGGTGACCGATCGCGAAGTCACCCCTGGCATGCTGCGTCGCGGCCTGCTGTGCGATGCCGGTGCGTCGTTCATTGCGGGCTTCTTCAACACCTTCACCCACTCCTCGTTCGCCCAAAACATCGGCCTGGTGCAGATGACTGGGGTGCGCTGCCGCTATGTCACCATCGTGGCCGGTGCACTGCTGATCCTGCTCAGCCTGCTGCCCAAGGCGGCCTTCCTGATTGCCTCGATCCCGCCTGCGGTACTGGGCGGCGCGTCCATCGCCATGTTCGGCATGGTCACCGCCACCGGGATCAAGATTCTTCAGGAGGCGGACATCGGCGACCGCCGCAACCAGCTGTTGGTTGCCGTGAGCGTCGGCTTCGGGTTGATCCCCGTGGTGCGTCCGGAGTTCTTTGCCCAGATGCCACAGTGGATGGAACCCATCACCCACAGCGGTATCGCCATGGCCACGGTCTGTGCCCTGGTGTTGAACGTTCTGTTCAACATCCTTGGCGGTGCCGACCGCGCAATGCACAACGACGTCTGTCACCAGCATTGAGCCAAAAGGGGCGGTGCATGACCGCCCCTCATCACCTCTGCAGTAACCGCTACGCCGTCGACCCGCCGGAATGGGTCGTCCGGGGCGCCTGCGCGCCAAAAAAACCGCCAACAAAAACAATAAGTCCGGGAATCACAACATGAAGCGCATCACCACGTCCCTGTTGTTGGGCAGCAGCCTGCTGGCCACCCTACCCTCGCACGCAGGCGAATGGCTGCAATGGCACGGCGAAAGCCTGACCTACCTGTACGGCAAGGACTTCAAGGTCAACCCTGATATCCAGCAGACCATCACCTTCGAGCACGCCAACAAATGGAAGTACGGCGACACCTTCATGTTCGTCGACAAGATCTTCTACAACGGCAAGGCCGACCCCGGCAAAGGTGTGACCACCTACTACGGCGAGTTCAGCCCACGCCTGTCATTGGGCAAGATCTTCGACCGCAAGCTTGCCTTCGGTCCGATCAAGGACGTGCTGCTGGCCATGACCTACGAGCGCGGTGAAGGCGACAACGAGGCCTACCTGATCGGCCCAGGCTTTGACTTGAACATCCCCGGCTTCAACTATTTCACCCTCAATTTCTACGTGCGTAACACCGAAGGCAGCCGCCCCGGTGACAATGTCTGGCAGATTACCCCCGGCTGGTCGTACACCCTCCCTGTCGGCCGGTCAGACATTCTGATCGACGGTTACATGGACTGGGTTACCGACAACGACCAGACCCGCCGTGGCACCTATCACGCCAACCTGCACTTCAACCCGCAGGTTAAATACGACCTGGGCAAGGCGCTGAACCTGGGCGCCAAGCAGCTCTACGTCGGCTTTGAATACAGCTACTGGAAAGACAAGTACGGCATTGACAGCCGCGGCAACCTGGACAGCAACCAGAGCGTGGCCAGTGCGCTGATCAAGGTGCACTTCTAGGAAGTTGACCAAACGCACAAGTTTGAATCACCCCGCTCCAGGACGGAGCACTTGAGGCGCGGCGCGCAAGCCAGTAATCTGCGCGCCCCCTCGATCAGGGCAGAACGGATTCTGCCTGCGTTTACTGACCGCTCAGTCAATGAATACGGGCGGTTGGCCAACGTGTTGCCAGCCTGAAAGACCCTTTTCATCCGTTCAGAACGAAGTCGAGCAGGAAGGTTTTGCCAACCCGGAAAAGTTGGCTCGACCCTTGCCAAACAGCTGTGGCCTATCGAAAAAAGCTGACTTAAAAGACAAAAAAGCGCCAACAACGAGCGCTGACAACAGATCAATCAAGGGAGCGACACTCGCAATGCGTACCATCAACAGCCTGATCCTTGCCGGCGGCCTGCTGGCCTGCGGCACCACCTTCGGCGGCGACCTGCTGCAATGGCAGAACAACAGCCTGACCTACCTGTGGGGCAAGAACTTCAAGGTAAACCCCGAGACCCAGCAAACATTCACCTTCGAACACGCCGACGCGTGGAAGTACGGCGATAACTTCTTCTTCGTCGACAAGATCTTCTACCAAGGCAAGAAGGACGCCAGCAACGGCCCTAACACCTACTATGGCGAGTTCAGCCCACGCCTGTCGTTCGGCAAGATCTTCGACCAGAAGCTGGAGTTGGGCCCGGTCAAGGACGTGCTGCTGGCGATGACCTACGAGTTTGGCGAGGGTGACACCGAGTCTTACCTGATCGGCCCGGGCTTCGACCTGGCCATCCCGGGCTTCGACTACTTCCAGCTGAACTTCTACAACCGCACCACCGACGGCAGCCGCGCCGGCGACAACGTGTGGCAGATCACCCCGGTGTGGTCGTACACCATTCCGGTCGGCGATTCCGACGTGCTGATCGACGGCTTCATGGACTGGGTGGTGGACAACGACGAGAACCGCCGCGGCACCTACCAGGCCAACCTGCACTTCAACCCGCAGATCAAGTATGACCTGGGCAAGGCGCTGCACCTGGGCGAAAAGCAGTTGTATGTGGGTGTGGAGTACGATTATTGGAAGAACAAGTACGGTATCAAGGACAGCGATGCCTTTACAACCGACCAGAACACCATGAGCTTCTTGGTGAAAGTGCACTTCTGACGCACTGAAAAGTTAACAGCGCCGTTATGTAGCGGCGCTGTTACGCAGTAAAAAATCAGCTTTAACTTACACGCTCACAGGCATTTATCCACTGGTGCGACGTTTTGCCTGGCAGCGGCGACGCAGCCCTGTGGTGGCGTCTGCTGGCCACGCGCAGAACGCCTCATGGCCACCGCTCAAACTTTTGACATTTTTTTTGCATAGCCTGAACTAATCTGCTTTTCTTCGCACCATTCCAAAAAGAAAACAGGCCTACTTAATGCGCACCCACCTCGCCGCCCCGTGGCGGTATCTTATGCTAGTTTGCTCACTCTGGTTCGGCATCTTCCTGCTGACCCGCCTGGTATTACTGGTCACCCATCTTGATGAAGTACATGGCGACTACTTCTCATTATTCTTGAGTGGTGCCGTGTACGACCTGAGCTTCCTCACCTACGCTGCACTGCCGTTGGGGCTGTACCTGGCGATATGCCCGACCGCACTGTGGCGCACGGCCTTACATCGCAGGCTGATGGGCGGCGCACTCATCGTCAGCCTGTTCGTGATGCTGTTCGTCGCCGTGGCCGAGTGGCTGTTCTGGGACGAATTCGGTGTGCGTTTCAACTTCATCGCCGTCGACTACCTGGTCTACTCCAAAGAAGTGCTGGACAATATACGCGAGTCGTACCCGCTACCGACCCTGCTGGGTAGCATTGCCTTGGTGGCCGTGCTGCTCGCACTGATTCTGCGCAAACCGCTCTCCCGTGCACTCGCTGCGCCCAGCGCCAACCTGCGCCAGCGCCTTGGCGGCCTTGCCCTGCTGGCAGTGCTGGGCGGGCTCAGCGTACTCCTGATCGACCAGCAGTTCCCCCGCGGGCAGGGCGGTAACGCCTATCAGCGCGAACTGGCAAGCAACGGCCCGTACCAGTTCTTTGCCGCGTTCCGGAACAACGAGCTGGACTACACCCAGTTCTACGCCAGCCTCAACGCCAGCGAAGTCGGAGCGCAGATGCATCAAGAGCTGGCCGAGCCCAACACGCAGTTCAAAGCCAGCGAACCTGAGGACATTCGCCGTCATATCAACGCCAGCGGCGCACCACGCAAGCCCAACATCATCCTGGTCACCATCGAGAGCTTCAGCGCCAAGTACATGGGCAGCAACGGCGACCCGCGCAACCTCACGCCCAACCTGGACGTACTGCGCACGCAGAGCCTGTACTTCAACAACTTCTATGCCACCGGTACCCGTACCGACCGGGGCCTGGAAGCCATCACACTGTCAATCCCCCCTACCCCCGGCCGCTCGATCGTCAAGCGCATCGGCCGCGAAAGCGGCTATGCCAGCCTTGGTCAGCAGTTGAAGGCTGTCGGCTATGACGCAGTGTTCGTCTATGGCGGGCGTGGCTACTTCGACAACATGAACGCCTTCTTCAGCGGCAACGGCTATCGCATCGTCGACCAGAGCAGCGTCCCCGAGAACGAAATCAACTTCAAGAACGCCTGGGGCATGGCCGACGAGGACCTGTACCGGCAGACCCTTAGGCTGGCCGATGCCGGCCACGCCAGGCAGCAGCCATTCTTTCTGCAACTGATGACCACCTCCAACCACCGCCCCTACACCTACCCGGACGGCCGCATCGACATTCCTTCGGGCGATGGCCGCGAAGGTGCGGTGAAATACACCGACCATGCCATTGCGCAGTTCCTGCAGGAAGCCAAGGGCAAGCCATGGTTCGACAATACCCTGTTCGTGTTTGTCGCCGACCACACCGCCGGTAGCGCCGGGGTGGAAGACCTGCCGGTGCGCAATTACCAGATTCCGCTGTGGATCTATGCACCCAAGCTGATCGCCCCGCGCGAGGATCCGCAACTGGCAAGCCAGATCGACCTGGCACCCACCCTGCTCGGCCTGCTCAACCTGAGCTATACCTCGACCTTCTTCGGCCGCGACCTGCTGCGCAATAACCAGTTGCCACCCCGGGTACTGATCGGCAACTACCAGCATCTGGGGCTGTTCGACGGCAAGGACCTGGCGATCCTCAGCCCACGCGGCGGCATGCGGGTGCACCAGGATGCCCTGGGCAACAGCCGGGAAATGAGTGCAGACAGTGACAACCCGCTGATCCGCCGGGCGATTGCCTATTACCAAAGTGCTGCCAACGATTTCAGCAAGGGGTTGCTGGCCTGGAAGCCGCAGGAGGAAGGGGCGGTGGCCGAACAGTAGACCTGCAATCCGGCGATGGCACCGGCGTTGCCGGTGCTCACGGGCAAGCCCGTTCCTGCAGAAACAAGCAATCCCCTGTAGGAGCGGGTTCACCCGCGAACCGGGGCAAAGCCCCGGCCACACGCCTCAATTGGCTGGCCGAACCGCCCGCCACAATTTCCCCGCAACGCTTACCACCGCCAGCACCACAGCACCTGCGATGACTCCGGCCCCGCCGTTGAGCAACGCCCCGGTCAACGCCCCGCCACGCCCTTCGCTGAACGCCTCGATGGCATGATGCAGCGGCTCGATGCCATGCACCAGGATCCCCCCCCCTACCAGGAACATCGCCGCAGTACCAATCACCGACAGGCTCTTCATCATGTAGGGCGCAGCCCGGAGGATGCCGTTGCCAACCAACTGAGCCAGACGCGAGGCCTTCGTGGTCATCCACAGCCCCAGGTCGTCGAGCTTGACGATGCCGCCGACCAGCCCGTATACCCCGATGGTCATGACAATGGCTATGCCCGAGAGCACGATGATCTGTTGCGGCAGCGGCGTATCCGCCACTATCCCCAAGGTAATGGCAATGATCTCGGCCGACAGGATGAAGTCGGTGCGCACCGCGCCCTTGATCTTGGCCTTCTCGAAGGCCACCAGGTCGACATTGGCGTCCGCCACGGCTTGCTGTCGAGCCTTGTGCTGCGCGTCGTCCTCATCCTTGCTGTGCAGGAACTTGTGCGCCAGCTTCTCGAAACCCTCAAAGCACAGGAACGCGCCACCCAGCATCAACAACGGCGTAACCGCCCACGGTATGAACGCACTGATCAGCAGCGCGGCCGGAACCAGGATCGCCTTGTTGACGAACGACCCCTTGGCCACCGCCCACACGACCGGAAGTTCGCGATCGGCGCGCACGCCGGTGACCTGCTGGGCATTCAGCGCCAGGTCATCACCCAGCACACCCGCTGTCTTTTTCGCCGCGACTTTGGTCATTAGCGAGACGTCATCCAGCAGCGTGGCGATGTCGTCGATCAGTACCAGTAGACTGCTTCCTGCCATGTTTGCTTGTATCCAAATAAGTCAATGTGCCGGATTCTAGCCCAAAGCCGCTGCCTTGAGCGCCCGTCGACCCCGGTGCTACCATGCCCGATCCCCCTTAGAGGTGGCCAGACACGAGGAAGATCCCTGACCATGAGCACCATTCGCGAGCGCAACAAGGAATTGATCCTGCGCGCGGCCAGCGAGGAATTCGCCGACAAGGGCTTCGCCGCCACCAAGACCAGCGATATCGCGGCCAAGGCCGGCCTGCCCAAGCCGAACGTGTACTACTACTTCAAGTCCAAGGACAACCTTTACCGCGAGGTCCTGGAAAGCATCATCGCGCCGATCATGCAGGCATCCACGCCGTTCAATGCAGACGGCGACCCGAAGGAAGTGCTGAGTGCGTACATTCGTTCGAAAATTCGCATTTCGCGTGACCTGCCCCATGCGTCCAAGGTGTTCGCCAGCGAGATCATGCATGGCGCGCCGCACCTGTCAGCAAACCAGGTAGAGCAGTTGAACGAGCAGGCCCGGCACAACATCGAGTGCATCCAGCGCTGGATCGACCGCGGGCAGATCGCCCATGTGGATGCGCACCACCTGATGTTCAGCATCTGGGCGGCGACCCAGACCTATGCCGACTTCGACTGGCAGATTTCTGCGGTGACCGGCAAGGCCAAGCTGGCCGACAGTGATTATGACGCGGCGGCCGAAACCATTATCCGCATGGTGCTCAAGGGTTGTGAGCCAGAGGTGGCCTGACATGGCCAATGGGGACCGCATTCCACTGGGGTCGCACGCCCCTGTGGGAGCAACCGTCTTGCTCAATTTCTGAAAGCTGGCGCGATCCGTGTGGGAGCGGCCTTGCGTCGCGAAAGGGCTGCACAGCAGCCCCGGGGTTTCAGCGTCGATGCAAATAATGCCGGGGCCGCTTCGCGGCCCTTTCGCGACACAAGGCCGCTCCCACAGGCCGGTGTTCAGCCTCAGCCCAGCGCAGTGTCGAGAAACATCATCACCGCAAACCCGCCCATCAACCCGGGGTAATGGAGCTGGGTGCAGCGCTGGGCATCAAGGTCGAGCCGGCGCTGGAAGCCCTGAAAGTCGCCGTACACATCTAAAGCCTGGCGCAGTCCTTGTGGGAGCGGCCTTGCGTCGCGAAAGGGCCCCAAAGCCTCAAGGCTTGCGCTTGCGCGGCCCACCATTGAAGCTCGGCACCTTGCGTACAGCCTTCACCGCCGGTTCCGCACTGCCGGCTTCACTGCTGTCCATCCAGCGCCCCAGCCCGCGCTTGGCGCTGTTTTCTTTCGGCTTCTTGGGCTTCTTCGGTTTCTTGATAACCTGCCCACTGGCATCGGTCATCGGCACCCGGTGCTCGGGGATGAAATCCGGCTCTTCATGACGCGGCAGGGTTTGCCGGGTCAGCACCTCGATAGCCGCCAGCAGTTGCACTTCATCCGCACACACCAGCGAAATCGCCTCGCCCTTGTTGCCCGCCCGCCCGGTACGCCCGATGCGGTGCACGTAGTCTTCGGCAACGATCGGCAGGTCAAGGTTGACGACCAGCGGCAAGTCATCGATATCCAGGCCGCGGGCCGCCACATCGGTCGCCACCAGCACTTGCACCTCACGGGCCTTGAAGCTGTCCAGCGCACGCTGGCGGGTCGCCTGTGGGCGATCACCGTGGATGCCGTCGGCATTCACACCTTCGGCCAGCAAGCGCTCCACCAGCTGATCGACGCCATTGCGGGTCTTGGCGAACACCAGCACCTGCTTCCAGCGCTGCTTGCGCAGCAGGTGGCAGAACAGGTCGGCCTTGCGCTTCTTGTCCACAGGCACCAGCCACTGCTTGACGCTGGTGGCCGTGGCGTTGCGCGGGCTCACTTCGATACTGAGCGGGTCATTCAGCGCCAGCCCCGCCAGCATGCGAATCTGATCGGAAAAGGTGGCGGAAAACAGCAGCGTCTGGCGCTTGCGCGGCAGTGCCGCATACACCGACTGCAGCTCTTCGGCAAAGCCCAGGTCAAGCATGCGGTCGGCTTCATCCAGCACCAGGGTCTGCACCTGGTTGAACTTCACGGCGTTCTGCCGGAACAGGTCGAGCAAGCGGCCAGGGGTAGCCACCAGCAGGTCGACACCCCGGCGCAGGCGCATCATCTGTGGATTGATACTGACCCCGCCATACACCGCGTAAGTACTCAGCGGCAGGTTCTCGGCGTATTCGCGCACGTTGTTGTGCACCTGCTCGGCCAGCTCGCGAGTGGGTACCAGCACCAAGGCGCGGATCGAGTTGCTGGCCACCTTCTCGCCCTCCAGCGCCAGGCGCTGCAGCACAGGCAGGGCAAAGCCTGCGGTCTTGCCGGTACCGGTCTGGGCTGCGGCCATCAGGTCGCGGCCGGCCAGCACGGCGGGGATGGCTTTGGCCTGCACCGGGGTCGGGGTGGTGTAGTCCAGTTGCTGCAGCGTGCGCAGCAGCGGTTCGATCAGGCCGAGTTTGGCGAAATTCATGGCAATACCGTCAGGGGGTTCAGCGAAGGCGGCAAGTTTACCGCATCGCCCCTGCCTACTTGCAGATTTCACCTTTCAACGGTTGCACAGGTTCAGGCGCCTTGCGCCACTGCGGCAGGCCGATCAGCACCACCGCACCGATGATCACTGCCATCGCCACACACTCTTCAGCGCCAATCTGCTCACCGGCAAAGACGATACCCAGCAGCACCGCCACCGCCGGGTTGACGTAGGCGTAGCTGGTGGCCGCTGCCGGGCGCACGTGCTTGAGCAGGTACATGTAGGCACTGAACGCCAGGATCGAACCGAAGAACACCAGGTAGGCCAGCGCCCCCCAGCCAGCGGCGGTCGGCAGCTGTGTCATGCGTTCGCCCGATAGCACACTGCCCAGCAACAGCACCGCACCCCCGACCAGCATTTCCGCTGCGCTGGCCATCGGCCCCTGGGGCAGCGGCAAGGTCTTGCTCCACACCGAGCCGAACGCCCAGGACGCTGCCGCGAAGATGATCAGCGCCGCACCTATCGGGCTTGCCTGCAGATTGGAGCCCAGGTTCAGCAGGCCGATGCCCACCAGCCCAAGGGCTATCCCCGCCCATTCCAGCTTCGAATTGCGGTGCCCGAACAACAGGCCGAACAGCAAGGTGAACAGCGGCACCGTCGCCACCGCCAAAGCCGCCACGCCCGAAGCCACGCCGGCATGCTCGGCCACGGTCACCCCGCCGTTGCCACAGCTGAGCAACAAGAAACCGATCGCCCCTGCCGCCCGCCATTGTGGCCAGGTAGGTGCCGGCACGCCGCGCCAACGCAGGAAGCCGTACAGCAGGCCACCGGCGATCAGGAAGCGCACACCGGCCATGAGCATCGGAGGCCAGCTCTCGACGCCGATGCGAATGAACAGGTAAGTGGAACCCCAGACCAGATAAAGGGCCAGGAAGGCGCCAATCAGCAGCAGCGGGAAACGACGGGAGGCAGGCATGGGGAAAACTCGAAATCCGTTTACGGGTGCCTCAGTTTAACGGCCTGCCTGGGTGAAGGGACGTTACAGAACGGGTGCAAATGAGCGGCACAATTCTGGTGCATCCGGTGTGGTTGGCTTATCGCCTGGGACGATCACCTGCCAGCCCCTGACCGTACTTGGCCAGCGCTTCGCGCACTTTCGCAGCCGGGGTCTTCTGCAGCCGGCAAAGCAGCTCGTGCGACAGTTGCTGAACCCCGTGGTCCTGGTGCAACACACCCGCCAGATGCTGCAGCAGGTTGGCGGCCATTTCGGCATCGGCCATGGCCCGGTGCGCGGTCCCCGTGTCTGGCAACCCAGCCCAGCGTGTCAAAGTGCCCAGCTTGTGGTTCGGCGCGGCGGGCAGCAGGCGCCGTGACAGCAACAGGGAACACGCGAAGGGCTGGCTGCGGCTGCGGCCAATACGGCTTAGCTCGTAGTCCCAGAACTTCTGGTCGAAAGCAGCGTTGTGCGCCAACAATGGGGTGCCACCGACGAACTCGGCCACCTCGTTCATCACTTTCTCCACCGGCGGCGCACTGCGCAGCATGGCGGTGGTGATGCCGGTCAGCCCTGCGACGAAGGCCGGCACCGGCACGCCAGCGTTCATCAGGCTCTGGTAGCGCTCGACAATGCGCCCACCCTCAAGCATTACCACCGCCACCTCGGTGGCACGGCAGCCGGTACCGGGGGAAATGCCGGTGGTTTCAAAGTCGATGACAGCGATACGTTCCATGAAAAGACCTTAGTGTTTGAGCAACAGCGCGCCTTCGATGGGCACGTAGCGGGTGGCAGCACGGATCAGTGACAACGCCGTCAACCCCGGCACGCCATACACCACCGCTTCGGCGCCATGGCGCTGGATTACCCGCTCCAGCAGCAGGTCGAAGTCACCGTCACCGGAGGCCAGCACCACCTGGTCGACCCGGCTGGCCGCGTCGATCACATCCAGGGTAATGCCCACATCCCAGTCACCTTTGGCCGAGCCATCGCTGCGCTGGATGAACGGTTTGAGGCGCACCTCGAAACCGAGGTTGCGCAAGATCTGCTGGAACTGCTGTTGTTTGCTGTCGCCACGGTCGATGGCATAGGCCACCGCCTCGACGATCTGGCCTTCGCGGCTGACATCGGCCCACAGGGCGGTGTAGTTGAAATGGCAGCCGTGGGCCTGGCGCACGGTGTAGTAGAGGTTCTGCACATCGGCGAACAGCGCGATCTTTTTCACCTGGGAACCTCATTTTTGGCCTGGAGTGCTGGGGGGGCTGCTGCGCAGACCTTCGCGGACACGCCCGCTCCCACAGGTATCGCGCGTACACCTGTGGGAGCGGGCGTGCCCGCGAAGGGGCGCAAAGCGCCCCCGGAAATGCCAGCAGTATGCCAGACCTGTCAGACGTAAGAATCGTCGTCCGAGAAGAACCCACCGTCATCGCTGCCAAAACCACCGTCGGCGTATCCGCCCTGGTCACTGCCCCAGCCACCGTTGTCAGCCACTTGCTGCTGCCCGCCCTGGTCGTTCCAGCCGCCACTGTCGCTGGCTGGCGCCGGCTCTTCCTTGATGACCTCGACCACTTCTTCCGGTTGCGAGTTGTGGTTGAACAGGCTGCTGATACCCTGCGCCAGCAGCACACCACCGGCCACACCGGCGGCGGTCTGCATAGCCCCGCCAAGGAAGCTGCTGGCCCCGCTGCGCGCAGGCGCGGCGCCATAGCCAGGCTGCGGCGCCTGAGGTTGGCCAAAACCAGGGGCCGACGGCTCGCGCCAGCCACCACCGGACACTACAGGGGGCGCCGAAGGGCGCTGTGGCTGCACCGCCGGCGCTGCGTTGCGCCCACCCGAACCAAAGATGCTGGACAAGAAACCACCCCCGCCATTGCTCGGCGCACTGCTGGCGGCTTGTGCCGCCTGAGCCTGGGCACGGGCCTGCTGCAGCTCGGCTTCCAGCTGCTTGTTCTGTTCGTCGAGGCGCTTGATCGCGGCCTCCTGCACCAAAATCGCCTGGGCCATGTAGTAAGGCGCCGCCGGTTGCTGACGCACGTGCTGCTCGATGCACGCCTGGGCTTGCGCGTCACGCGGCTGGCTCGGGTCTTCGGCTTGCTTGAGGCGGCCGAACAGGCCGTCAATCAGGGTTTGTTCTTCAGTGTTCATGGGGCGACCTCGTGGGGTAGCGGGACATCGGACAGCGTCAAAGATGGGGCGTACAGGCGCGGGATTCAATCACTGCTGCGGTGAAACTTTTTTCAGCAAGTGACAGCCCCAGGCCTGCTTTGGGCTAAAGTTAGGCCCCTGTTTTTACTGCCATGCGATGTTGACTGATGAATCCGCTGAGCGTTTTGCGCGACTCCTTGTACTTCTTCCGCCGTCACCTGCCAAACATCCTGCAGCTGTGCCTGCCGCTGGTGGTGGTGGAAGCCCTGGTTACCCAATTGCTGTACCGGCAGCTGGGCGACCAGGCATCACCGGCCTACGGCATGCTGGTCAGCCTGTTGTTCTACCCGCTGTACAGCGCAGCCCTGATCCTGTACCTGGACACGCGCAGCAACGGCCAGGAAATCGCCAAGCGCGACCTGTTCGCCCGCGCCCTGCAGCTGTGGCCGCAACTGGCCCTGCTGATCCTGATCAGCTCGCTACTGATCATGGCCGGCCTTGCGCTGTTCATCTTCCCGGGGGTGTGGATCATGATCAACCTGGTGTTCGCCGAGTACCTGCTGGTGCTGCGCGGCCGGCCGGTGGTACAGGCGATGCGCGACAGCGCAAGCATGACCACCGGGCATTTCATGCGCATCATGATCTGCGTGGTAGGCGTGCTAGCACCGATCTGGCTGATCGACGGGCTACTGCTGATGGCCTTCCCCGAGCCATCACCCGGGATGGAACTGGCCATGGACAGCCTCAGCGGCTTCCTGCAACTGTTCAGCACCGTGGTGCTGTATCGCCTGTTCATGTTGCTGGAAGGCGAAGCCAGCACCTGAGGCCACCGGGGAATGTTTTCGGCCTGCCGGGCTGCCCAGCCTTGGCGCCAGAGTGCACATCCTCAATGCTGTCCTAGGAGTGCACCATGAACGAAACCATTCAGGCCAGGTACGCCAGGTCTTTTCGCGGCAAGTTGTACATGCGCGCCGTCGACCGGGACATCCCACTACGCCTCAGCCGCAGTTCAGACAAGTTCAGCTGGGGCATTACCCCAGAGGATGACTGGTTGCAGGCGGGGGGAAGGCAGGACTCGCCGGTGATGGACTTTCATTACCACTCGCGGACCAACGATCGCCTGCACTACCGCATCAGCATGCCTGGGCGCCCGGAGACAAAGAAACTAGGGGTCAGCCGCAATGGTTATCTGGGCTTTTACTGGCATGCAGACGTTAGCGAATACTGGAAAATCGAGCCGCTGGCGCTGACAGATGAAGGCCTTGTCTGCCATCTGCGCGACCAGCGGGGCTACAGGGTCGGCGCCCTCACGGATACGCCGCACAGGAGTGGGGAGTGGGTAGCCTTGCTCAACGTCGAGGAAGGCGAAGTGATCACTTTCCTATTGAGGCAAGCAGATCAAGCTTCACTGGCGGGTGCAATACGATGAATGGCACGACCACTGACACGTCGTGCCCAGCACATGATTTTTTCGGCCTGCCGCACTCGGTGTTGTGCATCAGCTCCCTCTCGGCTTGGCCCGCGCCGTAGCCTCGGCCACCAGAGGGTCGTCCGGCCAGTAATGCTTCGGATAGCGCCCTTTCAGGTCTTTCTTCACCTCGGCATAGGTCGTGCCCCAGAAGCTGGCCAGGTCCTGGGTCACCTGCACCGGCCGACGTGCCGGTGACAGCAGGTGCAGCTTGACCTGCTGCCGGCCGTTGGCGATGCGCGGGGTATCGGCAAGGCCGAACAGTTCTTGCAGACGCACGGCGAGAATCGGCGGGGTTTCGCTGTAATCCAGGCGGATGTTCGAGCCGGACGGCACGGCCAGATGCGCCGGGGCCTGTTCTTCCAGGCGTTGCGGCAGCGGCCAGGGCAGCAGGTTGCGCAGCATCGACGGCAAGTCCAGCGCGGCAAAGTGGCTGAGGCGCGATACTTTGCTCAGGTAAGGCTGCAACCAGTCTTCCAGGCTGGCCAGCAGGGCTTCGTCCCCCAGGTCAGGCCATTCGCTGTGGCCATCCTTCTGCAGGTCGAGCTGACGCAGCAGCGCCACACGTGCCTGCCATTGCCGCAGTTCCGGCGTCCAGGTCAGCAGGTTCAAACCTTTGCGCCGGACCAGGCCAAGCAGCGCTCGGGCCCGGGCTTCATCATCCAGCCCGGGCAGCGGCTCGCGGCTGAGGACCAGTTCGCCAACCTTCACCTGGCGCTCGGCGCGCAACACCTGCTCGCGCTCGTCCCAATCAAGGATATCGACCCGCTCGACCTGTTCGGCCAGCACACCCTCGAGCAACGCCGGATCGAATTCGGCGGCCAGATAGATCCGCTCCTCACGCTGCCCCTGGCGGCTACCCAGGTCGGCGATCACCAGCCATGGGCACTTCATCAATGCATCGACTTCGCCAAACAGGGCCGCACGGCCGTTGGCGAGCCGATACTCCGCCCCGCCCGCCCGGCGCTGCTGGGCGACCCGGTCAGGGTAGGCCAGCGCCAACAGGGCGCCCAGCCAGCGTGGGTGGTCCGGGTCGGCAACCGGTGCACCGACCTTGCCACGCAACAGGCCACGGTATTGCCGGGCCAGCTGACGAGCACGCTGCACACCCCCCTGGCCGCCACGCGCAGCCTTGCTCTCACCGCTGACCAGCGCAAGCCGGCTGTGCAAGTCGGCACCACCGCCACGCTGGATGTCCCGCTCCCCCAGCAGTGCAGCCACATCGCAGGCCATCTGTGCCAGGCCCAGGTCCTGACCCCGCAGCAACAAGTGCGCGATGCGTGGGTGAGCCGGCAGTTCGGCCATGGCCTGGCCATGTTCGCTGAGGGTGTCGCGGCTGCCCGGCCGGAAGGCGCTGAGTCGCGCCAACAGGTCCTGGGCCTGGGCGAACGCTGCAGCTGGCGGCTGGTCGAGCCAGCGCAACTGCTCGGGGGTTACACCCCAGCGCGCCAACTGCAGGGCCAGCCCGGCCAGGTCGGCCTGGAGAATCTCGGCACTGCCATGGGCGGCCAGCTGGTCATGCTGGGCCTCGGACCAAAGGCGGTAGCACACGCCGGGCTCCAGGCGGCCGGCACGCCCAGCGCGCTGGGTGGCACTGGCGCGGGAAATGCGCTGGGTGTCCAGGCGGGTCATGCCGCTGCCGGGGTCGAAGCGCGGCACCCGGGCCAGGCCTGCGTCGATCACCACGCGCACGCCATCGATGGTCAGGCTGGTCTCAGCGATGTTGGTGGCCAGCACCACCTTGCGCAGGCCCTTGGCCGGCGGGTCGATAGCGGCGCGCTGGGCATTGAGGTCGAGTTCGCCATGCAGCGGGCACAGCAGAATCTCGGGTCGCGCCCCCAGGGCGTCCTGAAGGCTTTGGTGAACCCGGCGGATCTCGGCTTGCCCAGGCAGGAACACCAGCACGCTGCCGGCCTGGTCAGCCAGCGCATGCAACACGCTGTCCACCACCCGTGGCTCGATGAACTCGCCTGGCTGGAACGGCCGCCCCCAGCGGATATCCACCGGATGCATGCGCCCTTCGCTGCTGACCACCGGGGCGTCGTCCAACAGCCGCGACAGGCGCTCACCTTCCAGCGTCGCCGACATCAGCAGAATCTTCAGGGGCGGGTCGTCACGCAGCAACTCGCGGCCGTTAAGGCTCAGCGCAAGCGCGAGATCGGCATCCAGGCTGCGTTCGTGATATTCGTCGAAAATCAGCAGGCCCACCCCTTCCAGCGCCGGGTCGGCTTGCAGGCGGCGTGTGAGGATGCCTTCGGTCACCACTTCAATACGGGTTTTCGGGCCGACCTTGCTGTCCAGACGGATGCGGTAACCCACCGTTTCCCCAACCTGCTCGCCCAGCTCACTGGCCAGCCGTTCGGCCGCTGCCCGCGCAGCCAGGCGCCGTGGCTCGAGCATGAGGATGCTCTGCCCGGCCAGCCACGGTTCGTGCAGCAGCGCCAGTGGCACGCGGGTGGTCTTGCCAGCGCCAGGCGGCGCTTCAAGCACCACTTCGTCACGGTTTTCCAGAGCCTGGCGCAGGGCGGGCAAGGCAGCATCAATGGGTAATGAAATCATGGTGGTCCTCGAACAGTCTCGCGAGTATAACGGCGAACCCAGCCTGCTCTATCATGGTCTTAGCATCAGGCGCAGGCGCTTCGCTTGCCCTGCTGAACACTTTTCGGAGATTTACATGCGTATCTCGACCCGCGTCATCGGTGGCGCCCTCATCGCCACCCTGCTGACCCAACTGACGGCCTGCGGCACCATTTTCTACCCGGACCGGCGCGGCCAGATCGGCGGCAAGATCGACCCTGTGGTTGCCGCCATGGATGCCATTGGCATCCTGTTCTATGTAATCCCGGGGCTGATTGCCTTCGGTATCGACTTTGCCACCGGCGCCATCTACTACCCAGGTGGCCGCACTGCCCAGGTTGACCCGGCCAAACTGCAAGAAGCCGTCAGCCCGGATGGCAAGGTCGACAACCTGAAGCTGCAAGCCATTCTGGAAAGCGAACTGGGCCAGCGCCTGCCGCTGAACGACCCACGGCTGATCCAGCACCGCGGCAGCATCGAACAACTGGCCAGTATGGGCCTGGTACCGGCAGCCTGAGCCACACGGACACTGACCACGGATGATCACTACTCCGGCTGAACACCAGCGCCTGCTCCGCCTGGCCACGCGCGCGTCACTGGCGGTGGCCAGCATCTTGGTGCTGAGCAAGGCGCTGGCCTGGTGGCTGAGCGGTTCGGTGAGCCTGCTGGCCGGGCTGACCGACTCGGCACTGGACGCCGTGGCCTCGTTCCTCAACCTGCTGGCGGTGCACTACGCCCTGCGCCCGGCAGACGACGATCACCGGTTCGGCCATGGCAAGGCCGAGGCCTTGGCCGGTATGGCGCAGGCGCTGTTCATCGGTGGCAGTGCGGTGCTGATCGGGGTGCAGGCGGTCGATCGCCTGTCCACCCCGCAACCGCTGGGTGATACCTCCATCGGAATCGCGGTGATGCTGCTGTCGCTGGTGCTGACGGTCGCCCTGCTGGCGCTGCAGTACAAGGTCATCCGGCTCACCGGCTCTACTGCGGTACGGGCAGATTCCCTGCACTACCGTTCTGACTTGTTGCTCAACGGCAGCATTCTGCTGGCCCTGTTGCTGGCGCGTTTTGGCTGGCCGCAGCTGGATGCGCTGTTCGGCCTTGGCATCGCCTTTTACATCCTTTGGAGCGCGCTGCAAATTGCCCGCGAAAGTACGGCGATCCTGATGGACAAAGCGTTACCCGGCGACGTTGGCGAGGACATGGCCGCGCTGGTGCTGGCCGTTGCAGGCGTGAAAGGCGTGCATGACCTGCGCACGCGCGTGTCGGGCAACCAGTGGTTTGTGCAACTGCACCTGGAGCTGCCGGGGCAACTGCCGCTGCATGAGGCGCACAGCTTGTGCGTGGAGGCCTCGCGGGTGATCCGCCAGCGTTACCCACAGGCAGACGTGATGGTGCACGCCGACCCGGTATGAGGTAATTAATCCCTACCCCTGCAGGGTTCAGTTGATGCTGTAACCCCGACCACTGAAACAGGCCCCCAGCGCCCGCTGGTAGTGGCTGAGCACAGTGGCCGCCGGTGCGTACGTCGCCGTCGCCGGGTCGAAGCCTGACTGGCTCACCGCCCAGCGATGGCACTGGTAGCGGTCCTGCTCCTGCTGTTCCTGACCCTGGCCATACATCGGATAGGCCACCACGTCATACCCGCCATTTGCCGGGGCCACCGGCACGGGCGACGGCACGCCGACCGGCGGATTGACCACCACATATTCCTGGCTGTCTGCCAGGTACTGGTAATAGGTATCGGCCACCAGAAAGAACAGCGCGCCCCCCAACCACACTTCCCGCGCATAAGGCGGCAGGTAATTGACCCGCACGCCGTACGGCGGGGTCACCACGATGTAACTGCCCCCGTGCGGGCGGTACCAGTAACCCCCCGAGTAGAAATAATCAGCCCCCCGGTAGGGTACTTTCCAGTAGCGGTCAGAAAAATGGTCCACCGTGTGCCCCGGGCGATACTGCGGCCCAGGCCCCCAGCCATTGCCGTGGCCATCCGGGCGCCCGTGCCAGTCGCCACCGGGCCGTTGCCCCGGGCCACCGGCTTGCCAGTGGTGATCATCACCGTGGCGGCGGGGAATGTCCTGGTAATACCCCTGGCGCGGCGGTTGGGTCTGGCGCACTTCGTCGCGCGAGTTGAGCGAGCGCCCCGGCCCACCCTCACCTTGCACCTGCTGGCCACGTTCACCGGGCCCTTCGCCGGGCCCTTCAGCCAAGGCCCCAAGGCTGATGCTCAAACCCAGCAAACCAACACCTGCCAACTGCCAGATGCGCGACGTCATGGTGTTCCTCTCGGTAGAAAAAACTGCAACCAACGCCAGTCTACCGCGCCCACCTCACAGGCCAATTAAAATTCCCGACATGAAAAAAGGGAGGCCACAGGGCCTCCCTTCAGGAATTGTCGTCCGTGCTCGGCACTTGTGGCGCCGGCTCACCTCACACCGTCTTCTGGAAGGTGTGTAGCCCGGGGGCCTGCAGATCCTGTTGGATGGCTGGCCGCAACCGCCCGCCTAGGGCGCGTCGCCGTGGACTGATGTCCGGGCAGTGATTCTGGTGATAAAGATACCGGACGGGTTGCGACAGAGGATTGCGAAGATTGCTCAGATAAATAGCACTTGCGCAATTTTTCACCCTGGATTGATAATTCGCAGCAATCCGAACAGAAAAGGCAAATGCCATGAGCAAACTTGACCGCTACGACCTGAGCATCCTCGCCGAATTGCAGCGCGATGCGCGCATTTCCAACCAGGAATTGGCCGAACGCATCGGCCTGTCGCCATCGCCATGCTCGCGTCGGGTCAAGCAACTGGAGGATGACGGCTACATTTCGCGCCAGGTGGCCCTGCTCGACCGCAAGAAGCTGGGCCTGAGCCTGACCGCCTATGTGTTGATAGGCATGGACCGCCACACCCCGGAGCGCTTTGAAACATTCGAGGCCGCCATCCGCAACCTGCCACAGGTGCTCGAGTGCAGCCTGGTCACCGGTATGGATGCCGACTATCAGTTGAAAGTGGTGGTGCCGGACATGGACCACTACCAGAAACTGCTTCTAGGCAGCCTGACGCGTATTGAAGGCGTCACCAGCGTGCGCTCGAGCTTCGTGCTCAACCAGGTGTTGGCCAGCACCGAGCTGCCATTGACCCACCTGCGTTAAATGCTCACGCCAGCCGGCGTATAATCGGACGTTCAACCCGCCTGGAGAACATCGATGGATCCCGCCGTATTCGAAGAATGGATGATGATCATCCTGGTCACCGTGTTAATCGGGTTCATGGGCTTCATCGTCTGGGACCTGGCGAAAAAGTCCAAGGCGGGTAAGTTCGGGACGCTGATCCTGTTCTTTGTGCTGGGGCTTGGGGTGCTGGCCTTTATCATCAAGAGCGTGGTGGTGGGGTTTCTGGAAGGCGTATAAAAAATGTTGGGGACATTCGCGGTCACGCCCACTCCAACAGCGTTGGCGCTGCCTTCAAGTACTGCGCCGTCCCTGCGGGAGCGGGCGTGCCCGCGAACAGGCCCCTGATCTGAACTAAAGCTTGGCAGGGACCTCCCGCCAGCAACCCTGCTCCAGCCCATCCAGCGCCCAGTCACCAATGCGCACGCGCACCAGGCGCAAGGTCGGCAGCCCCACCGCCGCCGTCATACGCCGCACCTGGCGGTTACGCCCTTCGCGAATCACCAGCTCCAGCCAGCTGGTCGGCACACTTTTGCGAAACCGTACCGGCGGGTTGCGCGGCCACAGTTCGGGTTCTTCCAGGCGCCGCGCCTCAGCCGGCAAGGTCGGCCCATCATTCAGCGCCACACCATCGCGCAAACGCTGCAACTGCTCGTCACTCGGTTCGCCTTCTACCTGGACCCAGTAGGTCTTGGCCAGCTTGTGCTTCGGGTCGGCAATCCGCGCCTGCAACCCGCCATCGTTGGTCAACAACAGCAAGCCTTCACTGTCACGGTCCAGCCGCCCGGCCGGGTACACGCCCGGGATGTCGATGAAGTCCTTGAGCGTCGCGCGCCCTTCACCGTCGCTGAACTGGGTCAGCACGTCGAACGGTTTGTTGAACAGGATCAGGCGAGGCTCGGCAGGTGGCGCCTTGGCCTGGCGACGCGGGCCGGCGGCAGGCCGCGCCTGGGGGCGGCGCGGCTTGTTACGGGGTGGCAGTGACATGGATCCTCAGCGGAACGGCGGCTCATCGAAGCTGCGCAGTTTACGCGAGTGCAGCGAGTTCAGCTCGGTGCGCAGCAGGTCGAGGGCAGCAATGCCGATCTTCAGGTGCTGGCTGACCGCTCGGTTGTAGAAGGCGTTGGCCGAACCTGGCAGTTTGATCTCGCTGTGCAGCGGCTTGTCGGACACACACAGCAAGGTGCCGTAAGGCACGCGCAAACGGTAGCCCTGGGCAGCAATGGTGCCGCTTTCCATGTCCACCGCCACGGCACGCGACAGGTTGATCAGCGGGCGTTCCTGGGCCCAGCGCAACTCCCAGTTACGGTCGTCGTAGGTCAACACGGTGCCGGTGCGCAGGCGCTTTTTCAACTGCTCGCCACGCTCGCCAGTGACCTGTGCGGCAGCCTCCTGCAAGGCCATCTGCACTTCGGCCAGGGCCGGGATCGGGATATTCGGCGGCACGACCCGGTCGAGAATGCCGTCACGGCGCATATAGGCGTGTGCCAGCACGTAGTCGCCGATGGTCTGCGACTGCCGCAGGCCGCCGCAGTGGCCGATCATCAGCCAGCAATGCGGGCGCAGCACGGCCAGGTGATCGGTGATGTTCTTGGCGTTGGACGGGCCGACACCAATGTTGACCAAGGTAACGCCATTGCCGTCGGCGGCGATCAGGTGGTAGGCCGGCATCTGGAAGCGGTGCCAGACCACGCTGGCCACCAGAGCCTGGGTTTCGCCATGGTCCATGCCCTTTTCGATCACGACGTTGCCCGGCAGCACCATACGCACGAAGCGCGAGTCGTCACGCAGCTGTTCCAGGCCATGGCTGATGAACTGGTCGACATAGCGGTGGTAGTTGGTCAGCAGGATCCACGGCTGTACATGGCGCCAGTCGCTGCCGGTGTAGTGCACCAGGCGGCGCAGCGAGAAGTCGACCCGCGCGGCATCGAACAATGCCAGTGGCATGATTTCAGCATGGTCCCAGTCGTACAGGCCATCAGCGATGTTGTCGGTGGCCGCCGACAGGTCGGTGCTGGGGAACACCCGCGCCAACTGCGCAGCGGTAATGCCGCTGCCAGCCAATTCGTCGCCCTGGTCGACCACATAGGGGTAAGGGATGTTCTGCTCGCTGACGCCAACTTCTACCGTAACGGTGTAGTCATGCATCAGCGGGCGCAGTTGCTCCAGCAGGTAGCCACGGAATGCAGCGGGCTGGGTGACGGTGACGCTGTAGGTGCCGGCAACCTGGACCTTGGCATAAGCGCGGGTGGTGGCGGCGACTTCGCCATGGCTGTAGTAGGTCAGGCGCAGTGCCGGGTAGCGGAACAGGTCGCGCTCATCGGTATCGGGCTCGGTACGGTCCTTCAGGTAACGCTTCAGGGCCTGACTCAGGGCACCTGTGGCCTGTTCATGCAAGGCCGCCAGACGGTCGACGGCCTGTTCGGGGGTATCAACGACTACAAAAGCGTGGCTCACACTGTGCTTCCTGTCTGGACATGCATGTGATCCATCTTGCCTGCCTTCTTGGTTAAATACACCCCCATTGATCGGTGTTGGGTGCATTCGCGGGCAAGCCCGCTGCTACAGCGGCCAGACAGGCGTAGCCCTGGTTACCAATGCCATCACATCCACACCTCGCGGCAGCGCCCCGTACACCCGGCCACCACCGGCCAAGCGGCTGCCGATAAACGCATCACTGACCTCCGTATTCCCCGCCTCCAGCAGCAGCTTGGCCTGCAACGCCAGGGCAATATCCTCGGTCAGTTGCCGCGCGCGGTACTGTATGTCACCGGTGTCGGCAAACGCCCCCTTGAGGTTGCCGATATGCGCTGCCAGGCGCGGGTCGCCATGCCCGTCACCCAGCTCGACAAACAGTGCATCGAGTACGCCCGGCTCCTTGGACAAGGCCCGCAGCACATCCAGGCACTGCACGTTGCCCGAGCCCTCCCAGGTCGAGTTGACCGGTGCCTCGCGGTACAGCCGTGGCAGAATGCTGTCTTCCACATAACCCGCGCCACCCAGGCATTCGGCGGCCTCGTTGATCATGGCCGGCGCACGTTTGCAGATCCAGTACTTGCCCACCGCCGTGACCAGCCGGGCGAAATGCGCCTGCTGCGGGTCGTCCAGTTGCTCCAGCGCCTGGCCCATGCGCAAGCTCAGGGCAAGCGCAGCCTCGCTTTCCAGGGCCAGGTCGGCCAGCACGTTCTGCATCAGAGGTTGCTCATTGAGCACCCGCCCGCCGACCTTGCGATGCGCGCAATGGTGGGCCGCCTGCGTCAACGCCTGGCGCATCAGTGCGCTGGAGCCGACCATGCAGTCGAACCGGGTCATGGCGACCATCTCGATGATGGTCGGCACGCCGCGTCCCTCTTCGCCAATCATCCATGCCAGCGCACCGCGGAACTCCACCTCGCTGGAGGCGTTGGAGCTGTTGCCCAGCTTGTTCTTCAGGCGCTGGATATAGAACTGGTTGCGGTTGTCATCGGGGCGGTGGCGCGGCAGTAGGAAGCAGCTCAGGCCTTTTTCGGTTTGCGCCAAGGTCAGAAAAGCGTCGCACATCGGCGCCGAGCAGAACCACTTGTGGCCAACCAGCTCATAAGCCTGCCCCGGGCCTGGCGCACCGACCGGATAGGCCCGGGTAGTGTTGGCGCGCACATCGGTGCCGCCCTGCTTTTCGGTCATGGCCATGCCCAGGGTGACCCCGGCCTTGTGCCGGTCGCCAATGTTGCGCGGGTCATATTCGCAGGCAAGGACCTTCGGCAGCCAGTATTCAGCCAGCTCAGGCTGCAGGCGCAATGCCGGCACGGCGGCAAAGGTCATGGTCAGCGGGCAGCCGGTGCCGGCCTCGGCCTGGCTGTGCAGGTAGGTCATCGACGCCCGTGCAACATGGGCGCCAGCACGGGGTTCGGCCCATGGTAAAGAAGGCAGGCCATGTTCGACGGCGGTACGCATCAGCTCATGGTAGGCCGGGTGGAACTCGACCAGGTCGATGCGATGGCCATAGCGGTCGTGGCTGCTGAACTCGGGTTTGTGCGCGTTGGCCAGGAAGCCTGCTTGCATCAGCGGGCCGCCGGCCAGGGCACCATAGGCGTCGATCCGCGACTCGGCCCAGCCCGCGCCAAAACGCCTTGACCATTCTTGCAATGGCAGGTCGAGGCGGTACAGGTTGGCACCGTCGAGCGGCGGCGGCTGGTTGGTGACTTCGTGGGTTTCAGCGTACTGGTGCAGGCTCATCGGGGGGCTCCTGGATCCGGGTAGGCTTGAAAGACCCAGTGAAGCACTGCTTGCGGGGTAGTCAAAGGGGTATTAATGACTAAACGTGTGGTTGCAGGCGTGCGCGCGCGTAGGAGCGGGTTTACCCGCGAATACGGTGGCGGCGGCAACGGTGAACGGCGGGTGGATATCGGCCAGCAGACCCGGCCCTTTCGCGGGTGAACCCGCTCCTACAGCGAGCGCCGCACCTGCAGCAGGTTCGGGCTCATCTGCACCTGCGAAATCGCTACATTCAAACTCAACTCGAAGCGGCTGCCCAACCCGCGCGTCGACTCATGCGCCAATCTGGCCCCCAGCAACTCTCCCATCTGCCGGCAAATCGACAACCCAATCCCCAAACCGCCATACCGCCGGGTCATCGAACCGTCGACCTGGAAGAACCGCTGGTACAGGGTCGACTGCTCCAGATCATCGAAACCGATACCGCTGTCGCTGACGGTAAAGGTCAGCGCCAGATCATCCGGCCCCACCCGGCGGCCGCGCACCTGGATCATCACACCGCCCTGATGGGTGAACTTCAAACCGTTGTCCACCAGGCAACCCAGGCAATGCGCCAGCTTCTGCCCGTCACCGAGCAACCCGTCCGGCAGGTCGGCCGGAATGTCCAGGCTCAGGTACAGGCCTTTGCCCAGCGCCTGCCCCGCATAACCGGCGCGCAAGCCCTGCAACAGGGTGCGTAGGCTGAACGGTGCCGGCTGCGCCCGCAGGCGGCCGGCCTGCAGTTCGGACAGGGTAAGAATGGCATTGACCATATCCATCATGCCTTGGGCAGACCCCACTGCCGTGTGATGGTACTGAGCCATTTCGGTATCCATCGGCAGGGTGTGCATCAGCTCGAGCGAGCCAATCACCCCATTCATCGGGGTGCGCAGTTCATGCGTCACGCTGGCCAGGAACTCGTCCTTCAGGCGATTGCTCCTTGCCAGTTGCAGGTTCAGTTGCTCCAGCGTACGCCCAGTGTCACGCAAGGTCTGCGCCTGCTGCTCGCGCAGGCTGTTGATGCGGTCGGCCAGCGCCAGCGACAGCAAAGCCACTTCCAAGGCCGAACCGAGCTGGCTGGCATACATGGTGATGAACACGTTCGGCAGGTAGCCCAGCACCATCAAGGTGTTGACCAGTCCGCCAAGCAGGAACGCCGTCCAGGCGATGATGAACCAGCGCGCCACTCGCAAGCCGCGCCACCAGGCATAAAGGCCGGCGCTGAAGACGCTTATGGTGAACAGCAGTGCCAGCAGCGTCGCCATGCGCAGCGCAATGCCGTAGGGCATGCTCACCGCCAGTACCATGACCAGCGCGCCACCCAGCATCAGCAGTTGCAACAGGCGATCGAAGCCACGGTTGATGCTGCCCAATTGCAGGAAGTGGCGGGCGAACTGGCAACCGAACAGGCCGGCAGCACCGATGAACAATGGCGTGGAGGCATTCGCCCACCAAGGGCTGTCTGGCCAGAAATAGGCTACACCGGCGCCATTCACCGAGACCTGGTAAAGGCCGAACGAAGCGATGTAAAGGATGTAATAGAGGTAGCTGACGTCACGCACGCTGAGGTAGATGAACAGGTTGTACACCAGCATCACCAGCAACACGCCGTAGATCATCCCCAGCACATACAGGCGCGTGGGCTGCTCTTCCAGATAGGCTTCAGGGGACCACAGCGCCAGCGGCGCTTGCACCGAACCCTGGCTTTGCAGCCGCAGGTACGCAGTGGTCACCTTGCCAGGTGGCAGTTGCAGTTCGAACAAGTAGTTGTTCTGCCGGATCTGCCGGCTGTCGTAGGGCAAGGCATCGCCCGTGCGCTGCGCCAGGCGGTACAAGCCGCTGCTGTCAGGCAAATACAGTTCGAGGTGATCCAGCGGCGGGTAGGCCAGCTCCAGCAGCCATTGCCGCGGGGCAGCGCTGGGCGCGGCAACGGGGCGCAGCTCGACCTTGAGCCAGAACACCGAGGTGGAGTAACCGGCGTTCAGCACATCCTCACGGTGGGGCTGAAAGTATTTGGCAAACCCGGGGGCACTGACCTGAGCGATGCTGGCATTGCCATCGGGGTCTTCATAAACCTGCATGGCCTTGCCCAGTGGGAGATGCCGGGTAGCGACGTCGAAATCGACCGCTCCGGCCAGCACGGGCAGCAAACCCATAAGCACAATCAGCAAATAGCGCATACAGCCCCAGCATGGCCTGCCCGGTCGCGTCGCGGTAGCCTCCCATCCGTTTGAGACGACGTGATCCTGCAGCACCCGTTTGTCGAGTTATCCGAGCACTCTAGCATAGCCTCACAACCTGGCAATCGGCCACATAAAAACACAAAGAAAAGGCTCTAAATCAATGCTTTCAATAGAAAAACAAACAACAACCTGACCGAACGATCAGTAAAACTCGTTTGTCGGACGATCCGCCCAAACAGGTTTGGTGGTAAGCTCGCCGACCATGAATACCTACAGCTCCCGCCCCGTTGTCCTCTGTCTCTCCGGCCACGACCCCAGTGGCGGCGCCGGCTTGCAGGCAGATATCGAAGCCCTGATCGCCCAAGGCTGCCACGCTGCACCTGCAGTGACCGCCCTGACCGTGCAGGATACCGTCAACGTTTCCGACTTCCGCGTGCTCGACCGCGAGTGGGTGCTGGCCCAGGCCAACGCCGTGCTGGCCGACTCCACGGTGGCCGCCGTCAAGTTGGGCATGCTCGGCTCGATCGAGATGGTCGACACCGTCGCCGAACTGCTGGCCGCCCACCCCCACCTGCCGCTGGTCTGCGACCCGGTGCTGCGTGCCGGTGGCGGTGGCCGCCTGGGCAAGGACGAAGTGGGCTATGCCCTGCGCGAACGCCTGCTGCCGCTGGCGACCATCGCCACGCCGAACCTGCCCGAAGCACGCATCCTCGCCGAACTGCCCGAAGGCAGCGCTGACGAATGTGCCGAGAAACTGTTGCCGTTCTGTAGACACCTGCTGATTACCGGCGGTCACGGCGACGAAGACGAAATCCACAACCGCCTGTACACCCAGGACGGCCAGCACTTCACCTGGACTTGCCAGCGCCTGCCAGGCAGCTACCACGGCTCGGGCTGCACCCTGGCCAGCGCCCTGGCCGGCCGCCTGGCGCTCGGCGAGCAGCTGGAAAGCGCCGTGCGCACCGCCCTGGACTACACCTGGCGCACCCTGCGTGACGCCGAGCAACTGGGCAAGGGCCAATACGTGCCGCGCCGCCTGCCCCTGGACTTCTGCTCCTGATACGAGGCCTTCAATGAAGCTACGCGGTCTGTACGCCATCACCGACAGCCAGCTGCTCGCCGGCCGTTTCCTGTCCCATGTCGAGGCGGCCCTGGAAGGCGGCGTGTGCCTGCTGCAGTACCGCGACAAGAGCGACGATGCAGCGCGCCGCCTGCGTGAAGCCGAAGGGCTGATGAAGCTCTGCGAGCGTTACGGCACCCAGTTGCTGATCAACGATGACGCCGAACTGGCCGCCCGCCTGGGTGTCGGCGTGCACCTGGGCCAGACCGACGGCCCGCTGACCCCGGCCCGCGCACTGCTCGGCCGTCAGGCAATCATCGGCTCCACCTGCCACGCCAGCCTCGAACTGGCCGCCCAGGCTGCCAGCGAAGGCGCCAGCTACGTGGCCTTTGGCCGCTTTTTCAATTCTGTCACCAAGCCGGGCGCGCCCGCTGCCAATGTCGGCCTGCTTGAGCAGGCCCGCGCCCAGGTGAAACTGCCGATCGCCGTGATCGGCGGCATCACCCTCGACAACGCCGCCCCGCTGGTCGCCCACGGCGCCGACCTGCTGGCGGTGATCCACGGCTTGTTCGGTGCCGACAGCGCGCAGGAAGTCACCCGCCGCGCCCGCGCCTTCAACGCCTTGTTCGCATCCTGATTCGAGAGATACTTCCATGTCCCGTTCCGAAGCCCTGTTCGCCCAAGCCCAGAAGCACATCCCTGGCGGTGTCAACTCGCCAGTCCGCGCTTTCAAGAGCGTTGGCGGCACGCCGCTGTTCTTCAAGCATGCCGAAGGCGCCTATGTCGTTGACGAGGACGACAAACGCTACGTCGACTACGTCGGCTCCTGGGGCCCGATGATTCTCGGCCACGGCCACCCGGACGTGCTGGACTCGGTACGCAAGCAGCTGGAGCACGGCCTGTCCTACGGCGCGCCGACCGCCATGGAAACCGAGATGGCCGACCTGGTCTGCTCGATCGTACCGTCGATGGAAATGGTGCGCATGGTCAGCTCGGGCACTGAAGCCACCATGAGTGCCATCCGACTGGCACGTGGCTACACTGGCCGTGATGCCATCATCAAGTTCGAAGGCTGCTACCACGGCCACTCCGACAGCCTGCTGGTAAAAGCCGGCTCCGGCTTGCTGACCCAAGGCGTGCCAAGTTCGGCAGGCGTGCCAGCGGACTTCGCCAAGCACACCCTGACCCTGCCGTTCAACGACATCGCCGCCGTCGAGAAGACCCTGGCCGAAGTTGGCCAGACCGTGGCCTGCATCATCGTGGAGCCAGTGGCCGGCAACATGAACTGCGTACCACCGGCACCGGGTTTCCTCGAGGGCCTGCGCGAGCAATGCGACAAGCATGGCGTGGTGCTGATCTTCGACGAAGTGATGACCGGTTTCCGCGTCTCGCTCGGCGGCGCCCAGGGCCATTACGGCATCAAGCCGGACCTGTCGACCTTCGGCAAGATCGTCGGTGGCGGCATGCCGGTCGGCTGTTTCGGCGGCAAGCGTGAAATCATGGGCTGCATCGCCCCGCTCGGCCCGGTCTACCAGGCCGGCACCCTGTCGGGCAATCCGCTGGCCATGGCCGCCGGCCTGACCACCCTCAAGCTGATCAGCCGCCCAGGCTTCCACGCCGAGCTGACCGACTACACCAGCCGCATGCTTGACGGCCTGCAGCAACGCGCCGATGCCGCTGGCGTGCCATTCGTCACCACCCAGGCCGGTGCCATGTTCGGCCTGTACTTCAGCGGCGCCGACGATATCGTCACCTTCGAAGACGTGATGGCCAGCGATGCCGAGCGCTTCAAGCGCTTCTTCCACCTGATGCTCGACGGTGGCGTGTACCTGGCACCGAGCGCATTCGAGGCGGGCTTCACCTCCATCGCCCATGGCGACAAGGAGCTGCAGATCACCCTGGATGCGGCTGAGAAAGCCTTTGCTGCCCTGAAGTGATGGCCAGCCTGTACCGGCCTCTTCGCGAGCAAACCCACGCCTACACTCATGAAAGCGACGCCCCCTTGTAGGCGCGGGCTCACCCGCGAAGAGGCCGGTACAGGCAATAATTACGCACGCACAATCAGCTGACTTCCCCAACCAAGCAGAAATTCGAGTAAAACTTTGTAAGGTTGGCGCTGCTTATCCCATAATGTGCCACCAGAGACATTGGCCGCAGCTTTGCAGAGGTAAGTCGATCCCCATGAACCGCACCGGCCGCGCCCTGACCCTGGGCTGCCTGTTGCTTCTTCAGCCCCTGCTGGCCCTGGCGGAGGGCGGTAACTCGTTGCTGATTCCGGCGACGGGCCGCTGCACCTTGAACGTTCAGCCTGAAGACCTGGCAAACGCCCTCAAGGCCTGCGAGCAGACGGCGACTGCGGGGGATGCCCAGGCGCAATTCGAACTGGGCGAGTATTACTACACGCAAACGCCAAAAAACCTGGGCAAAGCCCTGGACTGGTTCCAGAAGGCATCGCTGCAAGGCCAAGCCGACGCCCAATACCGTCTGGGTGCCATGTTCTTCCATGGCGAAGGGGTCAAGGCCAACAACGTACAGGCCTACATCCTGCTGAAAATGGCTGCGGTCAACGGCGCCGAAGATGCGCTGGACATGGCCGACGAAGTAACCGAGCAAATGCCCCGTGACGAACTGGAGCATGCCACCCAGGTGCTCGGCCAGATTTTCCGCAAGTACCTGCTCGAACTGCAGAACGCCGAAGGGCGCACGCCGTTCTCGCCGCTTCCCTGAAGGTCACTTTTCCGGCATTGGCATCGGGAACGGCATCACATTGCCGCCGCCCTTGGCCTCGCTGATCTTCGCCGTGCCCAGGCGCTCCACCTCATCGATGCGCACAATCGAGTGCATCGGCACGAAACTGCGGACCACTCCGTCGAACTGGCTCTTGAGCTTCTCCTCACTCGGGTCCACTACCAGTTGCGAGCGCTCTCCGAACACGAACTCCTCGATTTCCAGAAAGCCCCACAGGTCACTCTGGTAGATCTGCTTGGCGTACATCTCGAAGACCTGGCCCTGGTTCAGGAAGATCACTTTATAGATGGCGGGTTCGCGTTTGCTCATGTTCGACCAGATAACACATGCGTAAGAAAAGGTGGGCATGATACCTGTTCTGGCCTGTTCACGGGTGAACCCGCGCCCATAGGATCCCCACCGGCCTTGCCGGAGTGGGTTGACCCGCGGGAAGGCCAGAACAGCCCGTACATACCGTTGAACGCTTCAGTGCTTTCGCCACTGCCATTCAAGGGTTATTCTTGAGTTCAACTCCATCGCCGTCGAGCGGCTAAAAACGACCTTGAACGCACCCATAGAACCCCATCGTTTCATCCTCGAACCCTTCGAGGCCCACCGTTTCGCCAACTTGTGCGGCCAGTTCGACGAGCACCTGCGCCTGATCGAACAGCGCCTGGCCATCGAGATCCGCAACCGCGGCAATCAGTTCGAACTGATCGGCGAACCCAGGACCACCTCCGCTGCCGAACAGCTGCTGCGCCGTCTCTATCGCGAGACCAAGGCCACCGACCTGTCACCGGAAACCGTGCACCTGTACCTGCAGGAATCGGCTGTCGAAAACATCGACAACCCGGCCGTCAACGAGGTCAGCGTGTCGCTGCGCACGCGCAAGGGCAATATCCGCCCGCGCGGGCTCAACCAACAGCGCTACGTCAAGGAAATCCTGGCCAACGACATCAATTTCGGCATCGGCCCGGCCGGTACCGGCAAGACCTACCTGGCCGTAGCCTGCGCCGTGGACGCGCTGGAGCGCGAACAGGTGCGCCGCATCCTGCTGGTGCGCCCGGCGGTCGAGGCGGGTGAAAAGCTTGGTTTCCTGCCTGGCGACCTGGCACAGAAAATCGACCCGTACCTGCGCCCGCTGTACGACGCCCTGTACGAAATGCTCGGCTTCGAACACGTGGCCAAGCTGATCGAACGCCAGGTGATCGAAATCGCCCCTCTGGCCTACATGCGTGGCCGCACCCTGAACAACAGCTTCATCATCCTCGACGAAAGCCAGAACACCACGCTCGAGCAGATGAAGATGTTCCTGACCCGCATCGGCTTCGGCTCCACCGCGGTGATCACCGGTGACATCACCCAGGTCGACCTGCCCCGTGGTACCAAGTCGGGCCTGGCGCACGTCATCGAGGTGCTGAAGGACGTTCCGGGGATCAGCTTTACCCATTTCCAACCCAAGGATGTGGTTCGTCACCCACTGGTGCAGCGTATCGTCGAAGCCTACGACCGCTTCGAAGCCCGCCAGTCCAAGCCCGAGGCGCCCGGCAAAGATGCTTGAACTTGATATCCAACGGGCCACGGATGCTGCCACTCCAGAAGACGCTGCCTTGCGCCGCTGGTGTGAATTGGCGTTGCGCCAGCGCAGCGCCGACTCGGAAATGACCATTCGCCTGGTCGACGAAGCCGAAGGGCGGGAGCTGAACCACACCTACCGGCACAAGGACTACGCGACCAATGTGTTGTCGTTCCCGGCCGATGTGCCCGATGAGCTGCTCGATATCCCGCTGCTGGGCGACCTGGTGATCTGTGTAGCGGTGGTCGAGCGCGAAGCGGCCGAACAAGGCAAATCGCTGGAAGCGCACTGGGCGCACCTGGTCATCCACGGTTGCCTGCACTTGCTCGGCTATGACCACATCGAAGATGAGGAGGCCGAGGAAATGGAAAGCCTGGAACGGGAATTGCTGGCAGAACTGGGTCACCCTGACCCGTATGCCGATGATGAAACCGACTCAATCACACACTGATACACGAAGGATCACGAGAACCGCCATGAGCGAAGATCGATCGAGCAACGGGCAGAAGTCCTGGCTGGGTAAACTGACCCAGGCTTTTGCCCATGAGCCGAAAAACCGCCAGGAGCTGCTTGAGCTGCTGCGCGAAGCCCATCAGAACAAATTGCTGGACAGCGAAGCGCTGACCATCGTCGAAGGCGCCATTCAGGTCGCCGACCTGCAGGTTCGCGACATCATGGTGCCGCGTTCGCAGATGAACAGCATCAAGGCCGGCCAGTCGCCTCGCGAGTTCCTGCCGGCGGTGATCGACGCCGCGCACTCGCGCTACCCGGTAATCGGCGAAAGCCATGACGATGTGCTCGGGATCCTGCTCGCCAAAGACTTGCTGCCGTTGATCCTCAAGGAGAACGGCGACAGCTTCAACATCAAGGACCTGCTGCGCCCGGCCACCTTCGTGCCCGAGTCCAAGCGCCTGAACGTGTTGCTGCGTGAATTCCGCGCCAACCACAACCACATGGCCATCGTCATCGACGAATATGGCGGCGTGGCGGGCCTGGTCACCATCGAGGACGTGCTGGAACAGATCGTCGGCGATATCGAAGACGAGCACGACGTCGAGGAAGACAGCTACATCAAACCACTGCCCAGCGGTGATTTTTTGGTCAAAGCGCTTACCCCGATCGAGAACTTCAACGAGTTCTTCGACAGCGAGTTCTCCGATGACGAGTTCGACACGGTCGGCGGCCTGGTAATGAGCGCCTTTGGCCACCTGCCCAAGCGCAACGAAACCACTGAGATCGGGTCTTACAAGTTCCGTATTCTCAACGCCGACAGCCGGCGGATACACTTGCTGCGCCTGACCCCGATCACCCGTTAAGGACAAACATGCGTTGGATCACCCGCCCCGGCTGGCCCGGTAACCTGCTGGCCCTGGCGGCCGGTGCTTCCACCCTCCTGGCCCTGGCGCCGTTCGACATCTGGCCGTTGGCGGTGCTGTCCATCGCGGTGCTCTACCTTGGCCTGCGCGAGCTCAGCCCGCGCCAGGCCATGTGGCGTGGCTGGTGGTTTGGGTTCGGCCTGTATGGCGCCGGCACCTGGTGGATCTACGTCAGCATGAACACCTACGGCGGCGCCTCGCCGCTGCTGGCAATCGTGTTGTTGCTGGCGTTCTTCGCCGCACTGGCCTGGTTCTTCGCCCTGCCCACCTGGCTGTGGGCGCGCTGGCTACGGCGCAACGAAGCACCACTGGCCGACGCCCTGTGCTTCGCCGCCCTCTGGCTACTGCAAGAGGCCTTCCGCGGCTGGTTCCTGACCGGCTTCCCCTGGCTCTACGCCGGCTATAGCCAACTGGACGGCCCGTTGGCCGGCCTTGCGCCGCTGGGCGGGGTATGGCTGATTTCCTTCACCCTCGCCCTCACCGCCGCCCTGCTGTGCAACCTGCACCGCCTGCGCACCCGCCCCTCGTTCCTGGCCGTGGCCAGCGTGCTGTTGCTGGCCCCTTGGGTGCTGGGCCTGGCGCTCAAGGGCCATGCCTGGACCATTCCGGCAGGCGATCCGCTGAAAGTGGCGGCGATCCAGGGCAACGTCGAGCAGGACCTGAAGTGGGACCCCGCGCACATCGACGCGCAACTGGCGCTATACCGCGACCTGAGCTTCAGCTCCAGGCCGGTGGACCTGCTGGTGTGGCCGGAAACCGCCGTTCCGGTGCTCAAGGACCAGGCCCAGGGCTACATTGACGTGATGGGCCGTTTCGCCGCCGAGCGCCATTCGGCACTGATCACGGGCGTACCGGTGCGTGAAGAAGTGCACCACCAGCGCCGCTACTACAACGGCATCACCGTCACTGGCGAGGGCGATGGCACCTACCTCAAGCAGAAGCTGGTGCCATTTGGCGAGTATGTGCCGCTGCAAGACGTGCTGCGTGGGGCCATCGAGTTCTTCAACCTGCCCATGTCCGACTTCGCCCGCGGCCCGGAAGACCAGCCGCTGCTGCAGGCCAAGGGCTACCAGATTGCGCCTTACATCTGCTACGAGGTGGTCTACCCCGAGTTCGCCGCCGGCCTGGCTGCGCGTAGCGACCTGCTGCTGACCATCAGCAACGACACCTGGTTCGGCAAGTCGATCGGCCCCTTGCAGCACCTGCAGATGGCGCAGATGCGCGCGCTGGAAGCCGGCCGCTGGATGATCCGCGCCACCAACAACGGCGTGACCGCGCTGATCGACCCGTTTGGCCGCATTACCACGCAGGTTCCGCAGTTCCAGCAGGCCGTGCTGTATGGCGAGGTGGTGCCGATGCAGCAGCTGACGCCTTACCTGCAATGGCGCTCATGGCCGTTGGCAATTGTCTGTGCGTTGCTGCTGGGCTGGGCGTTGCTGGCAGGGCGTATTGCAAAAACCGTCTGATTGGCGATACGCGACCACTGTAGGAGCGGGTTTACCCGCGAATACGGTAGTCGCGGCAACGGTGAACGGCGGGTGGAGATTGGCCGGCAGGGCAGGCCCTTTCGCGGGCAAGCCCGCTCCTACAGGGGATTATGTAAGCCGGTGAATCAGTAGAACACCCGATACCCCACCAACCCCACCACTTCATTGAACAACTGCCCGCTCTGCCACATCGCCCGGCTCTCTGGCAGCAGACCGCCAAACGGCCGCGCATGATCGCGCCCAAGGAACCCCACCGGCGCCGGCACCACCTCAAAACCCGCCTTTTCAAAACTCCAGCGGGAACGCTGCATATGCCAGGCCTGGGTCACCAGCACCACCCGGCGAAATCCCAGAGGCTGCAGCACTTTGGCCGTGAGCTGAGCATTTTCCCAGGTCGTGCGGCTGGCCTCTTCGCGCCATTTCACCTCGACCGCGAAATCTTCATGCAAGCGTTCCGCCATCAGCCTCGCCTCGCTGGGCGGCGTGCCGTAATGCAACCCACCACTGGTCAACACTGGCAGGCCCGAGGCCTTGGCCAGCCGCGCGGCAAAGCGCATACGTTCCAGTGCCGTGGCCGTGGGCTGGTCACTGCCACCCCAGGCCGGGTCCCCGCGCTCGCGCCCGGCGCCCAGCACCACAATGGCATCCGCCCGGCTCGCCAGGCCGGCCCAGTCGCTCACGGCCAGCGGCGGCTCACTTTCCAGCACACGGGCGGTTTCCTGCACCACCAGCGGCAGGCTCATCAACCACAGGCCACCCAGCCCTACGCTAAAGCAAAGCCCCGCCAACCGTGGCCGCCGCGTACGCAGCCACCATGCCGCAAGCAGCAGCAAGAACAGCACGCCCGGCGGCATCAGCCATTGTTTGATGAAGAATCGGATCGGCATCGGCCACACCTCCTTGGCAGGCGTGCAGCCTAGAAGGATCGACGCCGGTCAACAAGTGTGTACCGGCGTCGATCTTGAGTTGTGTGATAGTGAAGAACCGGCGCGCGATAGCCTGCGCCTGGCGTCCTGAACGGCTAGCGATGTGGCAGCGTCCTGGATCTCGCCGTACTGGCGGGGCGTTTCTTGTCCTTGAGCCAGATGATCTTGGCCGATGTCGGCTCCGCTTGTGGGTAACTGCCGACAGCGGCATTGTGGCGCTCCGGGAGGGAATCCAGGTAGGCCTTGATCACTTCGAACTCTGCGTGGCTCAAGCCACGCAACTCAAGCTCAGCTGGCATCTCGTCGCGCAATCGCACCGAGGTCCTGGCCGTTTCCAGTGCCAGGCCAAGCCGGTCGATCAGGCGCTCGTAAAGCTCCGGTCTGATTGCGGGTAGCTGCGTCTCTCCCATCCGTTCACCTCATTGAAGGTAAGAATATCTCCCCCCACACCTGAGCTTAGCGTCGCTGCAAAAAGCAGCCGTGCGCCGCGACCAGCGGCCATTCGCAACGAAGGTTTCCCACGATGCGCGGCGCTGCTGTATGCTACGGCGTTCACTCTAAACGACACCGGAGTGCCGGACGCAGCGAGGTTCCGCTGCCTGGAACAAGGTCTCTTCTCTCTCAGCCAAAAGTAGCCATGCACGAACAATACACGCCCCGTGATATCGAAGCCGCCGCCCAGAAGTTCTGGGACGAGCAACAATCGTTCGCTGTTACCGAACAGCCAGGCAAAGACACCTACTATTGCCTATCGATGTTCCCGTACCCGAGCGGCAAGCTACACATGGGCCACGTGCGCAACTACACCATCGGTGACGTGATTGCCCGCTACCAGCGCATGCTGGGCAAGAACGTCCTGCAACCGATGGGCTGGGACGCTTTCGGCATGCCCGCGGAAAACGCGGCGATGAAAAACAACGTCGCCCCGGCCAAGTGGACGTACGAAAACATCGACTACATGAAGACCCAGCTCAAGAGCCTGGGCCTGGCCATCGACTGGGCACGTGAAGTCACCACCTGCAAACCCGACTACTACCGTTGGGAGCAGTGGCTGTTCACCCGCCTGTTCGAAAAAGGCATCATCTACCGCAAGAACGGTACCGTGAACTGGGACCCGGCGGACCAGACCGTACTGGCCAACGAACAAGTCATCGACGGCCGTGGCTGGCGTTCGGGCGCGCTGATCGAAAAGCGCGAAATCCCGATGTACTACTTCCGCATCACCGATTACGCCGACGAGCTGCTGGAGAGCCTCGACGAGCTGCCGGGCTGGCCTGAGCAGGTCAAGACCATGCAGCGCAACTGGATTGGCAAATCGCGCGGTATGGAAGTCCAGTTCCCGTACGACCAGGCCAGCATCGGCCACGAAGGCACCCTCAAGGTCTTCACCACCCGTCCGGACACGCTGATGGGCGCCACCTACGTCGCCGTCGCCGCCGAGCACCCGCTGGCCACCCAGGCTGCGCAGGGCAACCCGGCGCTGCAGGCGTTCATCGATGAGTGCAAGAGCGGCAGCGTTGCCGAAGCCGACATGGCCACTCAGGAGAAGAAAGGCATGGCCACTTCCCTGCTGGTCGAGCACCCGCTCACTGGCGAGAAGCTGCCAGTATGGGTCGCCAACTACGTGCTGATGCACTACGGTGATGGCGCGGTCATGGCCGTGCCGGCCCACGACGAGCGCGACTTCGAGTTCGCCCACAAGTACAACCTGCCGGTCAAGGCCGTGGTGCGCACCAGCGCTGGCGATGAAGTCGGCAGCGAGTGGCAGGCCGCCTATGGCGAGCACGGCCAGCTGATCAACTCCGCCGAGTTCGACGGCCTGGACTTTGCTGGCGCCTTCGACGCCATCGAAGCGGCCCTGATCCGCAAGGAACTGGGCAAATCGCGTACCCAGTTCCGCCTGCGCGACTGGGGTATCAGCCGCCAGCGCTACTGGGGCTGCCCGATCCCGATCATCCACTGCCCGTCCTGCGGCGACGTACCAGTACCGGAAGACCAGCTGCCGGTCACCCTGCCGGAGAACGTGGTGCCGGACGGCGCCGGTTCGCCACTGGCGCGCATGCCTGAATTCTACGAATGCAGCTGCCCGAAATGCGGTGCTGCGGCCAAGCGCGAAACCGACACCATGGACACCTTCGTCGAGTCGTCCTGGTACTTCGCCCGCTACGCCTCGCCAAACTACGACAAAGGCCTGGTCGACCCCAAAGCCGCCAACCACTGGCTGCCGGTGGATCAGTACATCGGTGGTATCGAACACGCGATCCTGCACCTGCTGTACGCGCGCTTCTTCCACAAGCTGATGCGTGACGAAGGCCTGGTCACCTCGAACGAGCCATTCAAGAACCTGCTGACCCAGGGCATGGTGGTCGCCGAGACCTACTACCGCGTTGCCAGCAACGGCGGCAAGGACTGGTTCAACCCGGCCGATGTCGAAATCGAGCGTGATGCCAAAGCCAAGATCATTGGCGCCCGCCTGAAGACCGACGGCCTGCCGGTGGAAATCGGTGGCACCGAGAAGATGTCGAAGTCGAAAAACAACGGCGTAGACCCGCAGTCCATGATCGAAGCCTACGGTGCCGACACCTGCCGCCTGTTCATGATGTTCGCCTCGCCGCCCGACATGAGCCTGGAATGGTCCGACTCCGGCGTCGAAGGTGCCAGCCGCTTCCTGCGCCGTGTCTGGCGTCTGGCTCAGGCTCACGTCAGCCAGGGCCTGCCAGGCAAGCTGGATGTTGCCGCCCTGGACGACGCGCAAAAGGTCATCCGCCGCGCCATTCATGCGGCCATCAAGCAAGCCAGCACCGACGTGGGCCAGTTCCACAAGTTCAATACCGCCATCGCCCAGGTGATGACCGTGATGAACGTGCTGGAAAAGGCCCCGCAAGCCACCGAACAGGATCGCGCCCTGCTGCAGGAAGGCCTGGAAGCCGTCACCCTGCTGCTGGCGCCGATCACTCCGCACATCTCTCACGCGCTGTGGCAGCACCTGGGCCACGCAGGCTCGGTGATCGATGCCGCCTGGCCAAGCGTCGACGAACAGGCGCTGGTGCAGGACTCCATTACCTTGGTGGTTCAGGTCAACGGTAAGCTGCGCGGCCAGGTCGAGATGCCTGCCGCTGCCAGCCGCGAAGAAGTCGAAGCCGCTGCCCGCAGCAACGAGAATGTCCTGCGCTTCATCGATGGCCTGACCATCCGCAAGGTCATCGTGGTACCGGGCAAGCTGGTCAACATCGTCGCCAACTGATGAAAACGCCCACCCGCATTGGCTGCGGGTGGGCGGAACAGGCCCAAAAGGGAGCAACAACATGATCAAACGCAATTTGCTGGTAATCGGCCTGGCGGTCATGCTCAGCGCCTGCGGTTTCCAGCTGCGCGGCACCGGCTCCACCGAGCTGAGCGTAAAGGAAATGGACGTCAGCGCGCGCAATGCCTATGGCCCGACCGTGGTCCAGCTGCGTGAAGTGCTGGAACGTAGCGGCGTCAACGTGCACGCCGGCGCACCGTATCGCCTGGTGCTGACCAACGAACAGGAGCGCGAGCGCTCGGCTACCTACAACAGCGGCAACCGTACCGCCGAGTACGAGCTGACCACCAAGCTGGATTACAGCATCCTGGGCCTGAACAACCTGGAGCTGATGAGCGACAAGCTGGAGGTGCGCAAGGTCTACGTGCGTGACGGCTCGAACATCACCGGCTCCGAGCAGGAAGCCAAACGCGCCCGCGAAGAAATGCGCCGCGACCTGATCAACGCCATGGTCGTACGTTTGCAAATGCTGTCCCCATCCCAGCTGGATGAGCTGCAGCGTAAAGCCGACGAGCGCGCCAAAGCCGAAGCTGCCGCGCTGGAGGCTGCCCGCCGCCAGCAAGCCGAGACGCCTCAGCAATCGCCACTGGAAGTACCGGGCAACTAAGCCCGCGAGGGGCGCCCTCGGGCGCCCCACCTGTTCCCCATGAAACTTGCCCCCGCCCAACTCAACAAGCACCTGCAAGGCGCCTTGGCACCGGTCTACGTGGTCAGCGGCGACGACCCGCTGCTGTGCCAGGAAGCCGCCGACGCCATCCGCAATGCTGCGCGTCAGCAAGGTTTCGATGAACGCCAGGTATTCAGTGCCGACGCCAACTTCGACTGGGGCACCCTGCTCCAGGCCGGTGCAAGCCTGTCACTGTTCGCCCAGCGTCGCCTACTGGAACTGCGCCTGCCCTCGGGCAAGCCCGGTGACAAGGGTGCCGCCGCCCTGATGGAATACTGCGCCAACCCCGCCGAAGACACGCTGCTGCTGATCAGCCTGCCCAAGCTCGACAGCAGTGCGCAGAAGACCAAGTGGGGCAAGGCATTGATAGAAGGCGCCCATTGCCAGTTCATCCAGATCTGGCCGGTGGATGTGCACCAGCTCCCGCAGTGGATCAACCAGCGCCTGCAACAGGCCGGCCTGTCAGCCCAGCGTGATGCTGTCGACCTGATTGCCGCGCGCGTGGAAGGCAACCTGCTGGCAGCCGCGCAGGAAATCGAAAAACTCAAGCTACTGGCCGAAGGCAGCCAGATCACCGTGGAAACCGTGCAGGCTGCCGTCGCCGACAGCGCCCGCTTCGATGTCTTCGGCCTGGTCGATGCCATTCTCAACGGCGAGGCTGCGCATGCCCTGCGCATGCTCGAAGGCTTGCGCGGTGAAGGTGTGGAGCCGCCAGTCATCCTCTGGGCCTTGGCCCGTGAGCTGCGCCAGCTGGCGGGGCTAGCCCAGCAGTTCAGCCAAGGCGTGCCATTGGACAAAGCGTTCAGCCAGGCCCGCCCGCCCATCTGGGACAAACGCCGACCGCTGGTCAGCAAGGCCCTGCAGCGCCTCTCGGCGCAGCGTTGGGCGCAACTGCTGCAGGATGCCCAGCGAATCGATGCGCAGATCAAAGGGCAGGCTGAAGGTTCGCCGTGGATTGGCCTGGCGCGGCTGTCGCTGTTGATGGCTGGCCAGCGCCTGGCCCTCCCTCCCGAGTAACTGCGGCCGTCGTAGGAGCGGGTTTACCCGCGAAGAGGCCGGACCTGCTAATCAATCTCCACCCACCGTTCACCGTTGCCGCCGCCACCGTATTCGCGGGTAAACCCGCTCCTACACACGCATCGAAGGTTGGGCGCAGGCCGTCGTAGGAGCGGGTTTACCCGCGAAGAGGCCGGACCTGCTAACCAATCTCCACCCGCCGTTCACCGTCGCCGCCACCACCGTATTCGCGGGTAAACCCGCTCCTACACACGCATCGGTGGTTGCGCACAGGCCGTCGTAGGAGCGGGTTTACCCGCGAAGAGGCCGGGCCTGCTAACCAATCTCCACCCGCCGTTCACCGTTGCCGCCGCCACCGTATTCGCGGGTAAACCCGCTCCTACACATAGGCACCAGCGCCTCGACCATATACACAATCAATTGGCCCCCACCCTTCGGGGAGCCTACAGTGCGCCCGAAACTCACCCAACCCGGGAAGCCCACCATGAGCAAAAAGCCGAAAAAGCACGGCCCCAACAAGGCCAAGTCCATCGTTGCCCAGCCACTGTTCCGCTGCCGCCAGGAACAACCGAACAAGGGCAAAGGCAGCTACCGCCGCGAAGCCTTCCAATCGAGAGATTGGGAGGCTTCCTACTTTTTGGCTGCATGAAAGCATCGCAAGCGCAGGCATGATATGGTCGTCACCTGACCTGCAACTCTGGATCTGTGCATGCTCTTCCGTCTTATCCCCCGCTGGGAAACCCGCCAGCTGATCGCGGCCTCCAGCTTCATTCTGCTCGTGGCCTGTGCGGAAAAGCCCACCGCCGCCGACGCGCTGCCGCTGGCCCCTGCCCAACCCAATCCCGTGGTGACCGTGCCCGGCGCAACGCCCGACGTCAGCACTGACATCCAGCCCCTGCAAACCTTCGCCCAATGGCAAGCAGGCTTCCGCGAGCAGGCACTGCAAGCCGGCATTTCGCCGAGCACCTTCGACCGCGCCTTCCTGGGTGTCACCCCCGACCTGGACGTGATCAAGGCAGACCGCAGCCAGCCGGAGTTCACCCGCCCGGTGTGGGAATACCTCGAAGGCGCCCTGTCGCCCCTGCGTGTGCGCAACGGCAAGAAGCTGCTGGAGCAGAACGCCGAGCTGCTGACTCGCCTTGAGCAACGCTATGGCGTGGACCGCCAGGTGCTGGTCGCGGTGTGGGGCATGGAAAGCAACTTCGGCCAGTTCCAGGGCAACAAGTCGGTGATCCGCTCGCTGGCCACTTTGGCCTATGAGGGCCGCCGCCCACAGTTCGCCCAGGACCAGCTGATTGCCGCGCTGCAGATCATCCAGCACGGAGACATCCAGCCTGAAGCCATGCGTGGCTCGTGGGCCGGCGCCATGGGCCAGACCCAGTTCATCCCGACCACCTACAACACCCATGCCGTGGACTTCGACGGCGATGGCCGCCGCGACATCTGGAACAGCACACCAGACGCCCTGGCCTCAACAGCGCACTACCTGCAAAGTTCGGGCTGGAAACGCGGCCAACCGTGGGGCTTCGAGGTACAGGTGCCGGCCGGCTTCGACTTCTGGCAGGCCGATGGCGCACTGCGCAAACCGGTGAGTGAATGGCTGGCGATGGGCGTGAAACTGCCAGCGGGTACCCAGCTGCCGCCAGGTAGCAACCAGCTGTCTGCCGCCCTGCTGCTGCCGGCCGGTGCACGCGGCCCGGCGTTCCTGGTGCTGGACAACTTCCGCGCCATCCTCAAGTACAACAACTCGTCGTCCTATGCCCTGGCGGTGAGCCTGCTCGGGGATCGCTTCAGCGGCTGGGGCTTCATTGCCGGCAGCTGGCCGAAAGAGGACCTGCCGCTCAGCCGCAGCGAGCGCATGGAGTTGCAGAACTTGCTGAACAGCCGCGGGCATGATGCGGGTAATGCCGATGGCATTATCGGGGCCAATACCCGCAAGGCGATCCGCAATGCCCAGCAAGGGCTGGGATGGCCGGCGGATGGCTACCCGACCCATAAGCTGCTTGAGAGCCTGCGCCAGCAGTAAGCATTCCGGGGCCGCTGCGCGGCCCCGGTAATCTCACGCCCTGAACAGATCCTGCTCCAGCACCAGTGTTTGCTGAACACTGTCCAGCCTCACCCGAGCCCCCAGGGGCAAGCAGACATTCGGGTCACAGTGCCCGCTGCGCCAACCCGCCAGCACCGGCACACCCAGCGGTGCAAACGTATCCTCCAGCAACGGCGTCAGCGCCGCAGTGGTAATCCCGGCAAAGTCGCCCACCAGCACGCCCTTGACCCCCTCCAGCTTGCCTGCCAGGCGTAACTGGGTCAGCAGCCGATCCACCCGGTACAACGGCTCGTTGACGTCCTCGATGAACAGGATGCAGCCCTGGGTATCCAGCTCGGCAAGGGTCCCCATGGTCGCCCCCAGCATCGACAGGTTGCCACCCAGCAGCGGTCCGCTGGCCCCCCCCGGCAGCACGCAGTCCAATGCGAAGCCCGCCGGGTGCGCGACCTGCTCGCCTGCCCTCACATGCCCACCCAGTTGCGCCAGCAACGACGACTCGGTCGGTGGCAACTTGGCCCCCAACAGGTCGGCATTGAGCATCCCCCCATGGAAGGTCAGCAGCCCGGCATGCCGGTAGATCGCCGTATGCAACGCGGTGATGTCGCTGTAGCCGATCAGCGGCTTGGGGTTGCGCCGGATCAGTTCAAAGTCGAGCTGGTCAAGCAGGCGCATGCTGCCGTAGCCCCCACGCATGCACAGGATGGCGTCCATGGCCGGATCGGCAAACGCTGCATGCAAGTCCTGCAGGCGCTGCTGGTCCGGCCCCGCCAGGTAGCCCTGCGCCTGCAGGGCACCCGGGTAGATACGGCACCGGTAGCCGCGGTCAACGAACCACTGGCTAACCTTCTGCGCATCAAGCCGCGCCGCGCCCGCCGGGGCGACAATGGCAAAACATGCGTTGGCCGGCAGCGCGGCTGGCAGGGTGGGTTGGAAGGTTTTGGCGCAATACATCGCGACTCCTTGCAGCGCATGGGACACAAACAAAAATGCCGATGCCGCCCTTGGGCGCGCATCGGCATCTGTGGCTCTGCTCTAGGCTAGCGCATAGCTCAGAGCTTGATCTTGGCTTCGTGGGCCTGCTGGTCGGCGTGGTACGAAGAACGCACCAGCGGGCCAGAGGCAACGTTCTTGAAGCCCATCTTGTAACCTTCCTCGGCGAACCAGGCAAAGGTGTCCGGGTGAACGAAACGCTGCACCGGCAAGTGGCTACGCGACGGCTGCAGGTACTGGCCAAGGGTGAGCATGTCGATGTCATGCTCGCGCATGCGATGCATCACTTCGATCACTTCCTCGTCGGTTTCGCCCAGGCCGAGCATCAGGCCGGACTTGGTCGGTACGTGTGGCACCAGCTGCTTGAATTTCTGCAGCAAGTCCAGCGACCAGTCATAGTCCGAGCCCGGGCGCGCAGCCTTGTACAGGCGCGGTACGGTCTCAAGGTTGTGGTTGAACACATCTGGTGGCTCTTGCGCGGTGATTTCCAGGGCAACGTCCATACGGCCACGGTAGTCCGGCACCAAGGTCTCCAACTGCACCCCCGGCGACAGCGCGCGGATTTCCCGGATGCAGTCAGCAAAGTGCTGGGCACCGCCGTCACGCAGGTCGTCGCGGTCCACCGAGGTGATCACCACATACTTCAGGCGCAGGTCGGCAATGGCAACCGCCAGGTTTTTCGGCTCGTCCAGATCCAGCGGCTTCGGTCGGCCATGGCCAACGTCGCAGAACGGGCAACGACGGGTGCAGATATCACCCATGATCATGAAGGTGGCGGTACCACCCGAGAAGCACTCGCCCAGGTTCGGGCAGGAGGCCTCTTCGCACACGCTGTGCAGTTTGTGCTTGCGCAGCAGTTGTTTGATGCGGTCTACCTCGGGCGACACCGGGATACGCACGCGAATCCAGTCGGGCTTCTTTGGCAGCTCATCGGTAGGGATGATCTTCACCGGGATGCGCGCGACTTTGTCGGCACCACGCAGCTTGACCCCAGCTTCCACCTTCTTCGGCGCTGGGCGCGGGGTGGCATCCTGGGTAGGTATCAGGTTCGGCACGGCTTCTTGCACAGTTGTCATATTCAGTCGATTCCGCCCGTGAGGGTCGTCTGCTCAGCGTAGTCGAGGTGCTTGACCAGCTGTCCGCGCAGCCTTGTCCTGACCTCGTCGAGTTCGATCGGACCTGCCAGATCGCGCAGCTGGGTCATCGCCAGCCCCGCATAGCCGCAGGGGTTGATTCGGCGGAATGGCGCAAGGTCCATGTCCACGTTCAGGGCAAGGCCGTGAAACGAACGGCCGTTGCGAATTCGCAGGCCGAGGGAGGCGATTTTCGCTCCGTCGACATAGACACCCGGGGCATCGGGCTTGGCAGACGCCTGAACAGCATAGCTGGCGAGCAGGTCGATGAGGGCCAGCTCGATACGGCTGACCAGCTCACGCACGCCAAAGCCCAGCCGGCGCACATCCAGCAGCAGGTAGGCCACCAGCTGCCCGGGGCCATGGTAGGTGACCTGGCCGCCGCGGTCGGTCTGCACCACCGGGATGTCGCCCGGCACCAGCAGGTGCTCGGCCTTGCCGGCCTGCCCCTGGGTGAAGACCGCAGGGTGCTCGACCAGCCAGATTTCATCCTGGCTGTCCGGGCTGCGCTGCTCGGTAAAACGACGCATGGCCTCCAGCACCGGTTCATAGGGCTGCAGGCCAAGCTCGCGAAAACCGAGGCAGGCGGACATCAAAGCACCATTTTCACGATGCCGGTAGCGCGCAGGGCGCTGTTGATATCGTGCAACTGGTTCTCGCTTTCGGCAACGATGTGCAATTGCACGGTGGTGTACTTGCCTTCCTTGCTCTGGCGTTCGGCCAGGGTGGAAAGGTCGACTTTGGCGTGCTTGCTGAGAATCTCGATGACCGTGTCCTTGAAACCGACAACGGTGTCACCGATGACCTTGATCGGGTAATCGTCGCAAGGGAATTCGATCTTGTGCGACTTGACGTCTGGTTCGCTCATGGCGGAAACGGCCTCGTAAGCCGTGGCAACAACAACACCCCCGCGGTAGGCGCGGGGGCATGCAGGTCACGTATCAGTTGAACAACCCGTAGAAGAATAGACGGATGCTATCCCACATACGGCGGAAGAAACCACCTTCCTCGACGCCATCAAGGGCGATCAGGTCGGCGCTGTGAACCACTTTCTCGTCCAGTTTGACTTCCACTTTGCCGATCACGTCACCTTTGGCGATCGGTGCGGTGAGCTGCGGGTTCATGGTCATCGAAGCCTGCAGGCGCTTCAATTGGCCTTTAGGCATAGTCATGGTCAGGTCGTCAGCCAGGCCAGCCTTGATCTGGCTGGTAGCGCCCTTCCAGACCGGGGCCTGGGTCAGCTCGGTGCCCTTCTGGTAGAAGGTCTGGGTTTCGAAGAAGCGGAAACCGTAGGTCAGCAGCTTCTGGGTTTCGGCAGCACGCGATTGTTCGCTGTTGGTACCGAACACCACGGCGATCAGGCGCTGGCCGTCACGAACGGCCGACGCCACCATGCAGTAGCCGGCTTCGTCGGTGTGACCGGTTTTCAGGCCATCGACGGTCTTGTCGCGCCACAGCAGCAGGTTGCGGTTAGGCTGCTTGATGTTGTTCCAGAAAAACTCTTTCTGCGAGTAGATGGCGTAGTGGGCCGGGTCGACATTGATGATCGCACGGGCCAGGGTTGCCATGTCGTGCGCCGACGAGTAGTGCTCGGGGTTCGGCAGGCCGGTCGGGTTCATGAAGTGGCTGTTGGTCATGCCCAGGTCGGCAGCCGTCTTGTTCATCATGTCGGCAAAGGCGTCTTCGCTGCCGGCGATGTGCTCGGCCAAGGCGACCGAGGCGTCGTTACCGGACTGGATGATGATGCCGTGCAGCAGGTCGCTGACCGTGACCTGGCTGCCAACCTTGATGAACATGCGCGAACCGCCGGTACGCCAGGCGTTTTCGCTGACAGTAACCGGGTCGCTTTCACCGATCTGGCCGCGGCGGATGTCTAGGGTGGCGATGTAGGCGGTCATCAGCTTGGTCAGGCTGGCTGGCGGCAGGCGCTCGTCACCGTTGTTCTCGACCAGCACGTTGCCGCTGGACGCGTCCATGAGTACGTAGGACTTGGCTGCCAGTTGGGGTGGCGCAGGCGTCATCTGCTCCGCCGCGAAGGCGGCAGGCGTGATCAGCAGCAGTACAGGCAGGCAAAGTCGTTTGGCAAGGTTGGTGATGTTCATCCGTCTCTCGAAAATCGCTAATGGTCTGAGATGTTCCCTGGGCAAGATCATGTGCCCAGCGCCAGTCAGTCTAGTTTTATGGCCGTTGGCCTGGCCCGCGAACGTGCGGCTTTATGTCGCTGCGGGCAAAAGCGGTCATTGTACATGGCCGCGACCGGCAATTCATGACAAAACCGACAGTTTGGTGTTGCCGTCTTCACAGACGCGCCCGCCCCCACAGTCAGTCTGCTGTGACCAGCTTTGCCTGCCCCAAGTTCGCCAGGCGAATGCTGTCTTGTGCTTGCTGGATCTCACCCTGGCTGCCGATCGGCCCCAGGCGCACGCGGTGCAGGGTCTGCTGGTTACGCACGATCGAGCTGATGAACACGGGTGCATTGACCATGGTGCTGAGCTTGGCGCGCAGCAACTCGGCAGCGTCCGGGTTGGCGAACGCGCCTACCTGCAAGAAACTGCCACCGCTACCGCCGGGCACGTTATTGCCACCCACCTGCACCGGTACCACGGGCGCGGCGTGCTGCTGTGGCGGCGGGGTCCATTGCTCGACACGCCCGGTACTGGCCGGTATTGCCTGGGTCTGCGCCACTTGCGGCTCTTTCAGCACCATAGGTGGGGTCTGGCCACGCTGGGCCCACCACTGCTGCGGGTCGATGCCCTCGACGCGCACGTGCGCGGTACCGATCTCGGCATAACCGAGCTTTTTTGCCGCAGCGTAGGACAAATCGATGATGCGGTCGGAATAGAACGGGCCACGGTCGTTGACCCGCAGGATCACGCTGCGGTTATTGGCGAGGTTGGTCACCTTGACGTAGGCCGGCAGAGGCAGGGTCTTGTGAGCCGCGCTCATGCCATACAGGTCGTACAGTTCGCCATTGGCGGTGTTCTGCCCATGGAACTTGGTGCCGTACCACGACGCCGTACCCTCGGCGCGGTAGTTGCGCGAGTCCTGCATCGGGTAGTAGGTCTTGCCAAGCACCGTGTACGGGTTGGCCTTGTAGTTACCGGTGTGCACGGTCGGGGTGGCATCGGGGATCTTGTTCACATCCACGTCCCACCACGGTGCGCCGTCCTTGTGCGCCCGGTTGATGTCCAGGCCCGGCTGGCTGCGCACGACGTTACCACTGCTTTTCGGGGCCGGCCGGTTGGAAGAGCAGCTGGCCAGCGCCACACCGACGGCGAGGCAGGTGAGCAGCTTGAAAGCGTTGCCAGAGATGATTGCGCGCATTACTTGACGCCCCGTACTTGAACCAGCTGTTCCGCAAGCTGATGTACCGCCATGGCATACATCACGCTGCGGTTGTAGCGAGTGATCGCGTAGAAGTTCTTCAGGCCCATCCAGTACTCGGGGCCGCTCTCGCCCTCGAGACGGAAGGCGGTAACCGGCAGATCATCGCGCAGCGAATCATGAACCGACCAGCCAAGCGTACGCAACTCCCCTACCGTTTTCACCGGCTCGATGCCGGTGGTCAGGCCCTCGTCGGCGCGCATGCCTTCCACCCAGGCGCGGCTGACCACACCCTCGCCGGCCACCCAGCCGTGGCGCTTGAAGTAGCTGGCCACACTGCCGATGGCATCGTCAGGGTTGTTCCAGATATTGATGTGGCCGTCCCCGTCGAAGTCCACCGCGTAGTTGCGGAAGCTGCTTGGCATGAACTGCGGCAGCCCCATGGCGCCAGCGTACGAGCCCTTGAGCGTCAAGGGGTCGAGCTGCTCATCCCGGGCCAGCAGCAGGAACTCACGCAGCTCCTTGCGGAAGAACTCGGCCCGTGGCGGGTAGTCGAAGCCCAGCGTCGACAGGGCGTCGATCACCCGGTAGTTGCCGGTATTGCGGCCAAAAAAGGTTTCCACGCCGATGATTGCGACAATGTACTGCGCAGGTACGCCGTACTCCTGCTCGGCACGTGCCAACACAGCCTCGTGCTGACGCCAGAAATCCACACCGCGAGCGATACGTGCATCGGTGATGAACATCGGCCGATAGTCCTTCCACGGTTTGACCCGCTCGGCCGGGCGCGATATGGCGTCGAGGATCGACTGCTTGCGCTGTACCTCACGGAACACACCCATCAGTTGCTCAGGCGCAAAACCATAGTCGCGGCTCATTTCGCCAACGAACGCGGCTACCTGGGGCGAGCCGTCGTATTCGCCGGCATGGGCCAGCTGTACAGCGCCGAACAGGCCCACCGCACCGATCCAAGGCGCACAACGGGCAGCCCAGTTACGCACTGCTTGCATGAAATTGTTCACCTTATTCAAACCTGCGCGATCCATTTGCGGTGCGTATGGATCGACATCAAAACGCCAAACGCTGACAGCAGCGTCACCAACGATGTTCCGCCATAGCTGATGAAAGGTAGCGGCACGCCCACCACGGGCAGAAGGCCACTTACCATTCCGATATTGACGAACACGTATACAAAAAAAGTCATGGTCAGGCTGCCCGCAAGCAGCTTGCCGAACAGGGTCTGCGCCTGGGCGGTGATCACCAGACCACGGCCGATCAGCAGCAGGTAGACAATCAGCAGCAGGCAGATGCCAACCAGGCCGAACTCCTCGCCGAGCACGGCGATGATGAAGTCGGTGTGGCTTTCCGGCAAAAAGTCCAGGTGCGACTGCGTGCCAAGCAGCCAGCCTTTGCCAAACACCCCGCCCGAGCCGATCGCCGCCTTGGACTGGATGATGTTCCAACCGGTGCCCAACGGGTCGCTTTCAGGGTCGAGGAAGGTCAATACCCGCTGCTTCTGGTAGTCGTGCATGACGAAGAACCACATGGCCACCGCGACGGGCACGGCTGCCGCCAGCACGCTGAGGATCCAGCGCCAGCGCAAGCCGCCCATGAACAGCACGAAGGCACCGGAGGCCAGGATCAGCAGCGCAGTCCCCAGGTCGGGCTGACGTACGATCAGCATGAACGGCACGCCGATCAGCACCAGGCTGATCGCCACGTGCTTCAAATGGGGCGGCAAGGTGCGCTTGGACAGGTACCAGGCGATGGTCGCCGGCATGATGATCTTCATGAATTCCGAGGGCTGGAAGCGGATCACCCCCGGAATGTTGATCCAGCGCGTGGCACCCATGGCGTTGTGGCCCATCACGTCCACCACTACCAGCAACAGCACCCCGGCCAGGTAGGCCAGCGGCACCCAACGCGCCATGAAGCGCGGCTCCAGCTGGGCGATGACGAACATCGACACCAGACCGATGCCAAACGAGGTGGCTTGCTTGAGCAGCAGGTCCCAGTTCTTGCCACTGGCCGAATACAGTACGAACAGGCTGCCGGCCGCAAGGGTCAGCAGAATGATCAGCAAGGGGCCGTCGATATGAATGCGTTGCAGAAAGCTCGCACGCCGACGCATCACATCCTCGCTGGAGAGCATGCGATCGAAATTGTTCATCACAGGGCCGATTCCTGGGTAACGGTGGCGGGCGCGAACTCGGGTTTGAGCCGGCCGTTTTCGTCGAGCAGCCAGGCGTCCATGATCTGGCGAACCACCGGAGCGGCGACACCCGAGCCGGACTCACCGTTCTCGACCATCACCGAAACCACGATTTTCGGGGCTTCGGCTGGGGCAAAAGCGACGAACAAGGCATGGTCGCGGTGGCGCTCCTGGAGTTTGTTGCGGTCATACTTCTCGCCCTGCTTGATCGCCACCACCTGGGCGGTGCCGCTCTTGCCGGCAATGCGGTACTGGGCACCGGCTGCTGCCTTGCGCGCGGTACCGCGGGCGTTGTGCATCACCTGTTCCATGCCATGGGTGACCTTGGCCCAGTCGGACTTGTCACGCAGCACGATGTCTTCCATGGGGTTGTCGTCCACCGGCGGCAGGCCTTCGATGGTCTTGGCCAGGTGTGGGCGGTTCCACACACCTTTGTTGGCGATCAATGCAGTGGCCTGGGCCAGCTGCAGCGGCGTGGCCTGCATGTAACCCTGGCCGATGCCGAGAATCAGGGTTTCGCCGGGGAACCAGGCCTGGCGTCGGGTGGCACGCTTCCATTCGCGCGACGGCATCAACCCGGCAGACTCCTCGAACATATCGAGGGATACCCGCTGGCCGATACCGAACTTGTTCATGTAGCTGGACAACCGATCAATGCCCATCTTGTGCGCAAGGTCATAGAAGTAGGTGTCGTTCGAGCGCATGATGGCGGTGTCCAGGTCGACCCAGCCATCACCGGAGCGGTTCCAGTTACGGTATTTATGGTCGTAGTTGGGCAACTGGTAGTAGCCAGGGTCGAACACCCTGCTGCTGGCATTCACGACGCCACTGTCCAGACCGGCAATAGCCACCGCCGGCTTGATGGTCGACCCCGGCGGGTACAGGCCACGCAGCACGCGGTTGAACAGCGGCCGATCGATCGAATCGCGCAATTCGGCATACGCCTTGAAGCTGATGCCGGTGACGAACAGGTTGGGGTCGAAGCTAGGCTGACTCACCATCGCCAGTACCTCGCCGGTGCGCGGGTCGAGCGCAACCACTGCACCACGCCGGCCTCCCAGGGCGGCTTCAGCGGCCTCCTGCAGCTTGATGTCCAGGCTCAGCACAATGTCCTTGCCGGGCTTCGGGTCGGTGCGCTTGAGCACCCGCAGCACACGGCCACGGGCGTTGGTCTCGACTTCCTCGTAACCCACCTGACCGTGCAGGGCGGCCTCGTAGAAGCGCTCGATGCCGGTCTTGCCGATATGGTGGGTACCGCTGTAGTTCACCGGGTCGAGCGTTTTCAGCTCTTTCTCGTTGATCCGCCCTACATAACCCACCGAATGGGCAAAATGCGCACCCTGCGGGTAATGCCGCACCAGCTGGGCCACCACCTCGACACCCGGCAGGCGGAACTGGTTTACCGCCACGCGGGCAATCTGCTCTTCGTTGAGCTCGAACAGAATCGGCACCGGCTCGAATGGCCGGCGGCCTTGGCGCATGCGCTTCTCGAACAGGGCACGGTCGTCAGCGGTGAGCTCAAGCACTTCGACGATGGTATCCAGCACTTCCTGCCAGTTACCCGCACGTTCGCGGGTCATCGACAGGCTGAAGCTGGGCCGGTTGTCGGCAACGATCACCCCGTTGCGGTCGAAGATCAACCCGCGGGTCGGCGGGATCGGCTGCACATGCACCCGGTTGTTCTCCGACAGCGTGGAGTGGTAGTCGTACTGGATGATCTGCAGGTAGTACAGCCGTGCGATCAACACGCACACAAGCAGCATGATCGCCACTGCGCCGACCACGACGCGGTTGCGCACCAGGCGGGCGTCTTTCTCGTGGTCCTTGAGACGGATCGGCTGCGACATCGGACTGCTTACAGGCTCATTTGTGGTAAGGGTGCCCGGACAACACGGTCCAGGCGCGGTAGATCTGCTCGCCGATGAGTATCCTTACCAACGGGTGCGGCAACGTCAGCGGCGACAGCGACCAACGTTGCTCGGCGCGTGCGCAAACCTCAGGCGCCAGGCCCTCCGGGCCACCCACCATCAAATTCACCGTGCGCGCATCCAGGCGCCAGCGGTCCAGCTCGGTGGCCAGCTGTTCGGTACTCCAGGGCTTGCCATGGACCTCGAGGGTGACAATGCGTTCCCCAGGCTGCACCTTGCTCAGCATGGCTTCGCCCTCCTGACGGATCAGGCGGGCGACGTCGGCATTCTTGCCACGGGTATTCAGCGGGATTTCCACCAGCTCCAGCGACAGCTCGGCGGGCAGGCGCTTGGCATATTCATGCCAGCCTTCCTCGACCCACTTCGGCATGCGCGAGCCGACCGCAATCAGGCGCAGACGCACAGCGCTTTCCTTATTCGCGGTCTTTGAGCTTGTCGGAGTACTCGTGGGCATGGTCCGGGCTGTGGTGCTTGCCATCGGCGGCACGGCTTTGCTCGGCACCCTGCCACAGGCGCTCAAGGTCGTAGAACTGGCGGGCAGCGGCGGTCATCATGTGCACGATGACGTCGTTCAGGTCCAGCAGCACCCAGTCGCTGTCGCCCTTGCCTTCTTCACCCAGTGGCTGGGCGCCTTTGGCCTTGACGGCTTCACGGACCTTTTCGGCCATCGCATTGATCTGGCGGTTGGAGGTACCGGTGGCAATGATCATGTAGTCGGTCAGGCTGTGCTTGTCGCGCACGTCGATGACCTGGATGTCCTGGGCCTTGACGTCTTCCAGCGCTGCCTTGGTCACTGCGACCAGTTCTTCGCCGTAAATTTTCTGCTTGGTCATATAAAACTCGTTCAACTCGTTGGATGAGGCGCCAGAGGCACCGTCAGTTGGGCGCACGATACAGTTCGTGCGCCTCGATATAGGCCAGTACGGCGTCCGGCACCAGGAACCTCACCGATTTGCCGCTGGCCAGCAGCTGTCGGATCTGTGTAGCCGACACCGCAAGCGGCGTCTGCCAGACGAACGAAATATTTCCCGCCGGGCCGGACATGGCGGTGGGATCGCTCTCCGAGCGCGCAGCCAACAGGTTGCGCAACTCGTCAGGGGGTTCTACGTCGGCATCCGGACGTTGCAGTACCAGGATGTGACAGTGTTGCAGCAATTCTTCCCAGCGATGCCAGGCGGGCAGACCACAGAAGGCATCCCAACCCAGCACCAGGAACAGCTGGTCGTGGCCGGACAGCTCGGCGCGGATCGATTCCAGCGTATCGATGGTGTACGACGGCTTGTCACGTTCCAGCTCGCGGGCATCGACGCTCAGGCAAGCGACGCCCTGCACCGCTTCACGGACCATGGCCAGGCGATCCTGCGCGGCCACCTGTGGCGTGTCGCGGTGCGGCGGCCGGGCATTGGGCAACAGGCGTAGCTCATCCAGCCCCATGAACTCGGCCACTTCCAGCGCGCTGCGCAAGTGGCCGATATGCACGGGGTCGAAGGTACCACCTAGAATGCCGATACGCCGGACTGCCTGGGCCTTGCTCAACTCAGCAGGACCCCTGGCCGCGCAACTGGCCATCGCCGATCACCACGTACTTCTCGCAGGTCAGGCCTTCCAGGCCGACAGGGCCGCGGGCATGCAGCTTGTCGGTGGAAATACCGATTTCCGCACCCAGGCCGTACTCGAAGCCATCGGCAAAGCAGGTCGGGGTGTTGAGCATGACCGACGCCGAATCGACCTCAGCCATGAACTGACGGGCTTCACCCTGGTGTTCGCTGATGATCGAGTCGGTGTGGTGCGAGCCATAGTGGTTGATGTGCTCGATGGCCTGGTTCAGGCCGTCGACCACGCGAATCGACAGGATCGCATCGAGGTATTCCGTGTGCCAGTCGGCTTCGGTGGCCGGTTTGGCGCTGATGATAGCCTGGGTACGCTCGCAACCGCGCAGCTCCACGCCCTTCTCCACGAAGCGGCGGGCCATTTCTGGCAGGAAGCGCTCAGCCACTTGTTGGTCGACCAGCAGCGTTTCCATGGCACCGCAGATGCCGTAGCGGTAGGTCTTGGCGTTGAAAGCCACATTCCAGGCCTTGTCCAGGTCGGCATGCTGGCTGACATAGATGTGGCAGATGCCGTCCAGGTGCTTGATCACCGGCACGCGGGCATCGCGGCTGATGCGCTCGATCAGGCCACGGCCTCCGCGCGGTACGATGACATCGACGAATTCCGGCATGCTGATCAGCGCGCCCACCGCTTCGCGGTCGGTGGTTTCGACCACCTGCACCACCGCCGCCGGCAGGCCGGCTTCGGCCAGGCCACGCTGAATGCAGGTGGCAATGGCGCGATTGGAGTGGATGGCTTCGGAACCGCCACGCAGGATGGTTGCATTGCCCGACTTGAGGCACAGGCTGGCGGCATCAATGGTCACGTTCGGGCGCGATTCATAGATGATCCCGATCACCCCCAGCGGGGTACGCATCTTGCCTACCTGAATGCCCGATGGGCGGTAGCTCATGTCGCGAATGGCACCGACCGGGTCCGGCAGGCTGGCCACCTGGCGCAAGCCGGTGATCATGCCGTCGATACGCGCCGGGGTCAGCGCCAGACGGTCGAGCAGTGCGGGCTCCAGGCCACTGGCGCGGCCGGCGGCCAGGTCCAGCTCGTTGGCAGCGGTGAGCTCGGCACGGGCAGCGTCCAGCGCGTCGGCGGCGGCTTGCAGGGCGCGGTTCTTCTGCGCGGTGCTGGCACGGCCAATCACCCGGGAAGCCTCACGGGCAGCGCGACCCAGGCGGGTCATATAGTCAAGAACGGACTCAGTCATGGGTTCGGTGTCTTGGCGAAGGGGAAATCGGCTGATTATAACTGCCGCGCAGGTGTACGCCCAGCGGCGGGTGGCGGATGGTCGAAAATGGATGGGGCAATGTGTAGGAAAGATGTAACCGGGGTTATCGAGATTTCCATCGCCTGTTGCGGCCCTTTCGCGGGCACGCCCGCTCCCACAGGGATTTCACAAGGCCTGGACCTATGCACCACCAGTGGGAGCGGGCATGCCCGCGAAAGGGCCGGCACTGCCAACATCACCCTCCAATTCAGCCTCGATTAAGCCATTCATTGCTATCATCCCCGCCTCTCCAGCCACGAACTGCCCCGCATGCCAGCCCTGCCCGACAGCTTTTTCGACCGCGACGCCCAGACCCTGGCCAAGGCCCTGCTGGGCAAGGTCATCCGTCACCGCCACGGCGACCTGTGGCTGGCCGCGCGGATCATCGAGACCGAGGCCTACTACCTTTCCGACAAAGGTAGCCACGCTTCGCTCGGCTACACCGAAAAACGCAAGGCGCTGTTCCTGGATGGGGGGCATATCTACATGTACTACGCCCGCGGCGGCGACTCGCTGAACTTCAGCGCCCACGGGCCGGGCAACGCGGTGCTGATCAAGTCTGCCTATCCTTGGCAGGACGCCCTCTCGGGACCCGACAGCCTGGCGCAGATGCAACTGAACAACCCCGATGCAAGCGGCAATATCCGCCCGCAAGAGCGCCTGTGCGCCGGCCAGACCCTGCTATGCCGGGCCCTGGGCCTGAAAGTGCCGCATTGGGACGCCCAGCGTTTCAACGCCGAACGCCTGTACGTCGAGGACTGCGGCAACGCCGTGCCCCGAGTGATCCAGGCCGCTCGCCTGGGCATCCCGCACGGGCGCGACGAGCACCTGCCGTACCGCTTCGTCGATGCCGGGTACGCCCGTTTCTGCACACGGAACCCGTTACGTCGCGGCCAAGTCGAAGGCCGTGATTTCTTCATTCTCGAACAAGGAAGCTGAACATGGGCCAATGGCTCGACAGCCTGACCGGCTGGCTCAGCGCCAACCCACAGTGGCTTGGCCTGGCGATTTTCCTGGTGGCCTGCATCGAATGCCTGGCCATCGCCGGCATTATCGTGCCGGGCACCGTACTGCTGTTCGCCGTGGCGGTACTGGCCGGCAGCGGCACGTTCAGCCTGGGCGAAACGCTGCTCCTCGGCTTTCTCGGCGGCCTGCTGGGCGACGCCTTGTCTTACACAGTGGGCAAGTACTTCCACCAGAACATCCGCCGCCTGCCGCTGCTACGCCACCATCCGGAATGGATCGGCAGCGCCGAAAGCTACTTCCAGCGTTATGGCATCGCCAGCCTGCTGGTAGGCCGCTTCATCGGCCCGCTGCGGCCGATGCTGCCAATGGTCGCCGGCATGTTCGACATGCCCCTGCCGCGCTTCATCGCCGTCAGCCTGCTGGCGGGTGCCGGCTGGTCGGTCGCCTACCTGCTACCCGGCTGGGCCACCGGCGCCGCCATGCGCCTGCCCCTGCCGGAAGGCTTCTGGCTGGACGCCGGGATCATCGCCGGCGCCCTCGCGGTGCTGATCGGCCTGAGCCTGAATACCAGCCTGCGAGACCAACGCCACGGCACCCGGCTGGTTGCCGCGCTCAGCTTCATCACCCTGGCCGGTGTATTCCTCGGCTGGCCCTACCTCCATGAGTTCGACCAAGGCGTGATGACACTGGTCCAGGAGCATCGCAGCCAGGCCATCGACAGCACCGTGGTGCTGGTGACACGGCTAGGCGATTTCCGCACCCAGTTGTTCCTCGGCGGCCTGCTGACCGGCCTGCTGCTGCTTGCCCGTCAGTGGCGACACGCATTTTTCGCCGCTGGCGCGTTGATGGGTACGGCGATCGCCAACGGCACACTGAAATGGCTATTTGCCCGGGCCAGGCCGGAAGTACTGACCGACCCACTGACCAGCTACAGCATGCCCAGCGGGCACAGCTCGGCATCGTTCGCGTTCTTCCTGGTCATGGCCGTACTGGCGGGGCGTGGGCAGCCACCACGCATGCGCCTGACCTGGGTGATGCTGGGGTGCATTCCGGCGCTGGCGATTGCCCTGTCGCGGGTGTACCTGGGGGCGCACTGGCCAACCGATATCCTGGCTGGGGCCCTGCTGGCCTGTTGCGTATGCGCACTCAGCCTGACATTGGTGCAACGCCAGCAGACCCTGCCAGCCCTGCCGCTGCGGGTGTGGTGGCTGGTGTTGCCGGCATGTGTGGCGCTGCTGACGTTCTTCGCCATGCATGCGCTGCCGCAAGCGTTGGTCAGGTATCAATATTGATGTTGCCTGTGCCGGCCTATTCGCGGGTAAACCCGCTCCTACACTGGGTATCGCGCTTGTCGTAGGAGCGGGTTTACCCGCGAATAGGCCGACACAGGCAATGCAGATCCATCAGGCGAACAACTCACCCTGAATCCGCTCCAGCAGCTTCTGGATTTCCCCCAGCCGCTGCTGCGGCGAATCGAGGGTCAGCAGGTCCAGCTTGTCTTCTTCCATGAACGGCAACAAGTACGCCAGCTGATTGGCCAGCGCCTGACGCCCGTCCACCGGGCGCGGCATGCCCAGCGCTTCGACCATGGGGTGCTCACCCAGGGCCACCAACAGCGCCAGCAGGTCGTCATCGGCCTCCAGCAACGGGCTGTCTGCCTGCTCCGGCAGCCATTGCACCTGGCCCACCAGCAACTGGTCCTTCTGCACCTCGGAGCTTTCCAGATTGAAGCGCCGCACGCCCTCGACGCGAATACCCAGCAAGCCATTATCCTGCTGCACGAAGTCGCGGATCACCGCTTCACAGCCGATCGAGGCGACCACCGGCGGCGCCTTGCCAACTTGTTCGCCCTCAAGGATGCACACCACACCAAACCCTTCGCCCTGCTTCATGCAGCGCCCGATCATGTCCAGGTAGCGTGCCTCGAAAATCTGCAAATCGAGGAAGCAGCCAGGAAACAGCACGGTATTGAGCGGAAACAGCGGTAGCGTCATCACAATTCCTCAAGCCACCAGGCTGACTGCCAGCGGCAGGAACACCGCTGTAGCCACCCCCATCAGGCTCATCGCCAGCGCGGCAAAGGCGCCGCATTCGTCACTTTCCTGCAGGGCCACCGAAGTGCCCACTGCGTGTGCGGTCACGCCCAGCGACATGCCGCGCGCCTCAGGGCTGTGCACGCCGAAGCGGCTCAGCAACGCCGGGCCGAAGATCGCCCCGATCACCCCGGTAATCAACACGAACACTGCCGCCAGGGCCGCCACGCCGCCAATCTGCTCAGCCACCAGCATGGCGATCGGCGAGGTGACGGACTTCGGCGCCATGGTCATCAGGATCATGTGCTCGGCACCGAACCACCAACCCAGCACCAGGCAGCAGAGCGTGGCAAACAGGCCTCCGACTACCAGCGTAGTAAATGTCGGCCAGAACAGCTGGCGGATACGCCGCAGGTTGAGATAGAGCGGCACAGCCAGGGCCACCGTAGCGGGCCCCAGCAGGATGTTCATGATTTCGGTGCTTTTGCGGTATTCGCTGTAATCGATACCGCACAGCAGCAACACACCGATCACCAGCAGCATCGACACCAGTACAGGTTGCAGGAAGATCCAGCGGGTTTTCTCGTAGGCTGCCAGCACGACCTGATAGGCCCCCAGCGTGATGCCAATACCGAACAATGGGTGGTGAATGACCGCATCGAGTGCGCCCTGCCAGTCGAGCATCATGGCTGCTCCTCACGCTTGCCCTGGCGCTGAATGAGCTTTTGCATCAGCACACCGACGAACACAAGGGTCAACAGACAGGAGATCAGCAAGGCCCCGACAATCGCCCAGAAGTCGGCGGCAATGTCCTTGGCATATACCATCACCCCGACTGCCGGCGGTACCAGCAGCAGCGGGAGATAGCGCAGCAAGCTGCTGGCGGCCTCGTTCAGCGGCTTGCCGACCTCACCGCGAGCCATGAGAAAGAGCAGCAGCAACAACAGGCCGATGATCGGCCCGGGCAAAAACGGCACAAACAGGTGATTGATCGCCGTCCCCAGCAGCTGGAACAGTACCAGCCAGGTCAAACCACGCAACAGCATAAGCATCTCCCTCGGGCATGGCCGCCATTATAAGCACGCTCAGCTATAGACCGATATTCGCCGAAAAGCGGGCAACTTGACTGAAACGGTTCGCCGTGCTGATCTTGTACTTTCGTACCAACTGACAACCCGGAGAGTCCGCGATGCCCCATGTACCGGTTACAGAGCTTTCGCAGTACGTTGGCAAGGAGCTGGGCCACTCGGAGTGGGTGAAGATCGACCAGCAGCGCATCAACCTGTTCGCCGAGGCGACCGGCGACTTCCAGTTCATCCATGTCGACCCTGAGAAGGCAGCAAAAACCCCGTTTGGCGGCACGATTGCCCATGGTTTCCTGACCTTGTCGCTGATCCCCAAGCTGATCGAGGACATCCTCGTTCTGCCGCAAGGGCTGAAGATGGTGGTGAACTACGGGCTGGACAGCGTGCGCTTCATTCAGCCGGTCAAGGTCGACAGCCGGGTTCGGCTGAAGGTAAAGCTGGGCGAGGTGACCGAGAAAAAACCGGGGCAGTGGCTACTCAAGGCGATTGCCACGCTGGAGATCGAGGGTGAAGAGAAGCCTGCTTATATAGCCGAGTCGCTGTCGCTCTGTTTTGTCTGACACATGCCCGGGGGCTGCAGTGCAGCCCCCGATCCACAAATCCCCCGCACTCGCGTAAACTGCCAGCCTTCGCGCAGCCTAGGGCTGCCCCTGTCGATTTATCAAAGGTGCCCGCCATGCCCTGGCTGCAAGTACGCCTGGCCATCAGCCCGGAACAAGCCGAAACCTATGAAGATGCGCTGCTTGAAGTAGGCGCCGTCTCGGTCACGTTCATGGACGCCGAAGATCAACCGATCTTCGAACCAGACCTCAACACCACCCCGCTGTGGTCGCACACTCACCTGCTGGCGCTGTTCGAGGCCGATGCCGACCCTGAACAGGTGTTCGCCCACTTGCGCCTGCTGACCGGCGCCGAGCTGCCCGAGCACCAGGCCGAGGTGATCGAGGATCAGGACTGGGAGCGCAGCTGGATGGACAACTTCCAGCCGATGCGCTTCGGCCGCCGCCTGTGGATCGTGCCCAGCTGGCACGATGCCCCGGAAAAGGACGCCGTGAACCTGCTGCTCGACCCGGGCCTGGCCTTTGGCACCGGCACCCACCCCACAACGGCCCTGTGCCTGGAATGGCTCGACGGCCAGCAGCTTGAAGGCACCCAGGTGCTGGACTTTGGCTGCGGTTCGGGCATCCTGGCCATCGCTGCGCTGCTGCTGGGCGCTCGCGAAGCGGTAGGTACCGACATCGACGTGCAGGCCATCGAGGCTTCGCGCGACAACGCCCAACGCAACGGCATTGCCGACGAGAAACTGGCGCTGTACCTGCCCGAACACATGCCGGCGATGCAGGCCGACGTGCTGGTTGCCAACATCCTCGCCGGCCCGTTGGTGTCGCTGGCGCCACAGTTGTCCGGCCTGGTTCGCCCAGGTGGCCTGCTGGCGCTGTCGGGCATCCTCGCCGAGCAAGGTGAAGACGTGGCCGCCGCTTATGCCGCCGACTTTGAACTGGACCCGATCGTCGTGCGCGACGGCTGGGTGCGCATCAGTGGTCGGCGTCGCTAAGCGGGCCTAGAATACTTTTCTGCACAGCTCCCGGATCGCCGCATGACCGACAGTTTCGTCACCCAGTGCCCGCATTGCCAGACCAGCTTTCGCGTCACCCACCACCAGTTGGGCGTGGCGCGTGGCGTGGTGCGCTGCGGTCACTGCCTGCAGGTATTCAATGCCGCCAAGCAGCTGCTGGAGCAAAACCGCGCCGCTACCACAAACGCCCCCGTGGTGCCGGCACCGGTGCCTGCCGAGCCGCTGGCCGAGCTGGCGCCAGAGCCTGCCATCAGTGTACGCGGCACCCCTCCTGACCAGGACTGGGCGCTGACTGCCCAGGCGCTGGACGAGCTCGACCTCGACAAGGAACTGGAGCGCCTGGAGCGTCGCGGCCAACCGGCCCCGACCCACCCGGCCAGCCAGGATGACAAGCTGCAGGCACGGCGCGATGAACTTCACCCGGACGAGCACGCAGAAGACCTTTTCGGTACGGCTACCGATGAGCCCTACGCGCCGCAGGAACCGGCAGAGCCTACCCCGGTGCTACTGGAACCGGAACCTTTGGAGCTGGACCTGGAGCCTGCCCCCGGCGAGCGTACCGAGCCTACCCTGGGCAGCAACCTTGACCTGGACATCGATGGCGAGCCGCCTGTGCACCGTGCGGCCGAACGCGATGACCAGCCCGCATTCAGCGAACCGCTGCGTATCAGCGATGACGAAACCCCGGAAAAAGGCCTGAGCGCCCGCGACGACGAACCACTGGCGCTGCGCCTGTCGGCGCACGACGACGAGCCCGTCGAGCCACTGCCCGGAGAGCGCCTGGAACCAGGCTTTGCTGGCAAGCCCGAGCGCCCCTCGCGCAAGGAGCCGCTGGTCGATGTGGTCGATGACCCGCTGCAGCTAGGCTGGGAAAAACCCGCACCCAACTGGGGCAAGCGCCTGCTGTGGGGCTTTCTGACCCTGCTGGCTGCCGGCCTGCTGGCGTTCCAGTACGTGTGGTTCCATTTCGACGAAATGGCCCGCCAGGACCAGTATCGGCCGATTTTCCAGCAGATCTGCCCGATGATCGGTTGCCAGGTGCCTACCCGCGTCGATATTGCACGCATCAAGAGCAGCAATCTGGTGGTGCGCAGCCACCCGGACTTCAAGGGCGCACTCATTGTCGACGCGATCATCTACAACCGCGCACCGTTCGCCCAGCCATTCCCATTGCTGGAGCTGCGCTTCGCCGATCTCAATGGCCAACTGATCGCCAGCCGTCGCTTCAAGCCCAGCGAGTACCTGTCGGGGGAACTGGCAGGGCGTGGCGAAATGCCCAGCCAGACGCCAATCCACATTGCCCTGGACATCCTCGACCCTGGGCCGAAGGCCGTGAATTACAGCCTGAGCTTCCGTTCGCCGGAGTAGGCGACAAGCGGCCAGCAGCAAGCGACAAGACAAGAAGCCCCAACCGCGACCGCTTTTTGTCCTGTCGCTTGCTGCTTGAAGCACAAAGGCATAAGCCGACAACTGTTCAGATTTTATCCAAATCCATCTTTATCCAGTCATCGAGAGCGGGTATCATGCCAACCCTTTTTCGAACTCCAAGATTCGGCCCCACAACAGGGATCACCTATGTCGGCGGTACGCATCGGCCAATACACACTACGTAACAACCTGATCCTCGCGCCCATGGCCGGGGTCACGGACCAGCCTTTCCGTACACTTTGCCAGCGCCTGGGCGCCGGCATGGTGGTGTCGGAAATGGTAAGCAGCGACATGAGCCTGTGGAACAGCCGCAAGTCGAGCCTGCGCCGCATCCATGAAGGTGATCCCGAGCCACGCTCGGTGCAGATCGCCGGCGGTGATGCGCAGATGATGGCAGCGGCGGCAAAGGCCAATGTCGAAGCGGGTGCCCAGATCATCGACATCAACATGGGCTGTCCGGCAAAAAAAGTCTGCAACAAAGCCGCAGGCTCTGCTTTATTGAGAGATGAAGCCTTGGTCAGCGAGATCCTCCACGCCGTGGTCAGCGCTGTGGACGTACCGGTGACCCTGAAAATCCGCACCGGCTGGGACCGGGCGAACAAGAACGGCCTGAACGTGGCGAAGATCGCCGAACAGGCTGGCATCCAGGCGCTGGCGGTGCATGGCCGCACACGTGCCGACCTGTACACCGGCGAAGCCGAATACGACACCATCGCGGCCATCAAGCAGGCGGTGTCAATCCCGGTTTTTGCCAACGGCGATATCACCTCGCCAGAAAAGGCCCGGGCGGTGCTGGAAACCACCGGGGTCGATGGCCTGTTGATTGGCCGGGCTGCCCAAGGGCGGCCATGGATCTTTCGCGAGATCGAGCATTACCTGCGCACTGGCGAACATCTGCCAGCGCCGCAACTGGACGAAGTGGAACGCATCCTGCTGGAGCATCTGGCCGCGCTGCATGCCTTCTATGGCGATGTGATGGGCGTACGTATCGCCCGCAAGCACGTTGGCTGGTACCTGGCAACACGACCCGGCGGCAAGGAGTTTCGCGCCCGGTTCAACGCTTTGGAAGACACACAAGCGCAGTGCGCCAACGTTCGCGCGTTTTTCAGCGAACGTCGACAGAGCCTTGAGACAGAGGACGGACAAGGGGTGGCCGCATGACGATGATGACCGAGAATTTTGTGAGTGGAACAACGCCCGTGAGCGACAACGCCAACCTGAAACAGCACCTCAACACGCCGAGCGAAGAGGGCCAGACCCTTCGCGACAGCGTCGAGAAGGCGCTGCACAACTACTTCGCCCACCTGGAAGGCGCGACCGTGACGGACGTGTACAACCTGGTGCTCTCCGAAGTCGAGGCGCCCCTGCTCGAAAGCGTGATGAACTACGTGAAGGGCAACCAGACCAAGGCCAGCGAGATGCTCGGGCTGAACCGAGGCACCCTGCGCAAGAAGCTCAAGCAGTACGACTTGTTGTAAGCCAGAATCCCATCCAGAAAAGGCGACTCCCTGAACAGAGGCGCCTTTTTTGCTGACTCCACCGCGTTATTGGAACCCGAAATGACCGACCAGACTACCCGCCTGCCAGTCCGCCGCGCCCTGATCAGCGTCTCCGACAAGACCGGTATCCTCGAATTCGCCCGTGAGCTGCAGCAGCTCGGTGTCGAGATCCTGTCCACCGGCGGCACCTACAAGCTGCTCAAGGACAACGGCGTAAACGCGGTGGAAGTGGCCGACTACACCGGCTTCGCCGAAATGATGGATGGCCGGGTCAAAACCCTGCACCCGAAGATCCACGGCGGTATCCTCGGCCGTCGTGGCACCGACGACGCCATCATGAACGAGCACGGCATCAAGCCGATCGACCTGGTTGCGGTCAACCTGTACCCGTTCGAAGCCACCATTTCCAAGCCTGGCTGTGACCTGCCGACCGCCATCGAGAACATCGACATCGGCGGCCCGACCATGGTCCGTTCGGCAGCCAAGAACCACAAGGACGTGGCCATCGTGGTCAACGCCAGCGACTACGCCGGCATCGTCGAAGGCCTCAAGGCCGGTGGCCTGACCTATGCCCAGCGCTTCGATCTGATGCTCAAGGCGTTCGAGCACACTGCCGCCTACGACGGCATGATCGCCAACTACATGGGCACCATCGACCAGGCCAAGGACACCCTGAGCACCGAGGCGCGCAGCGAATTCCCGCGCACCTTCAGCAGCCAGTTCGTCAAGGCACAGGAAATGCGTTATGGCGAGAACCCGCACCAGAGCGCGGCGTTCTATGTCGAAGCCAAGAAAGGCGAAGCCAGCATTTCCACCGCTGTCCAGCTGCAAGGCAAGGAACTGTCATTCAACAACGTGGCCGACACTGACGCCGCGCTGGAATGCGTAAAGAGCTTCGTCAAGCCGGCCTGCGTCATCGTCAAGCACGCCAACCCGTGCGGCGTGGCGGTAGTACCGGAAGACGAAGGCGGCATCCGCAAAGCCTACGACCTGGCTTACGCGACCGACACCGAATCGGCGTTCGGCGGCATCATCGCATTCAACCGTGAACTGGACGGCGAAACCGCCAAGGCCATTGTCGACCGCCAGTTCGTCGAAGTGATCATCGCCCCGAAAATCTCCCAGGCCGCCCGCGACGTGGTGGCTGCCAAACAGAACGTACGTCTGCTGGAGTGCGGCGAGTGGCCAGCCGAGCGCGCTGCCGGTTGGGACTTCAAGCGCGTCAACGGTGGCCTGCTGGTGCAAAGCCGCGATATCGGCATGATCACCGCCGATGACCTGAAGATCGTCACCAAGCGTGCCCCGACCGAGCAAGAGATCCACGACCTGGTATTCGCCTGGAAAGTGGCCAAGTTCGTCAAGTCCAACGCCATTGTCTACGCCAAGCAGCGCCAGACCATCGGCGTCGGCGCCGGCCAGATGAGCCGCGTCAACTCCGCCCGCATCGCTGCAATCAAGGCCGAGCACGCTGGCCTGCAGGTGCAGGGCGCGGTCATGGCGTCGGATGCATTCTTCCCGTTCCGTGACGGCATCGACAATGCAGCTAAAGTGGGTATCAGCGCCGTGATCCAGCCGGGTGGTTCGATGCGTGATGCTGAAGTCATCGCTGCTGCCGACGAGGCCGGCATCGCGATGGTCTTCACTGGCATGCGCCACTTCCGCCACTAATTACGCGGATCCCGAGGCGAGTCGAGATCCTGTGGGAGCGGGCTTGCCCGCGAATACGATGGTGGATTCACCGCCGCATTCGCGGGCAAGCCCGCTCCCACAGTGTTCGGCGCAAGCCACGGGATCACTTGAATCGAGGTTTTGACATGAAAGTTTTGATCATCGGCAGCGGCGGCCGTGAGCACGCCCTGGCCTGGAAAGTCGCCCAGGACCCACGCGTCGAGAAAGTCTTCGTTGCCCCGGGCAACGCCGGTACCGCCATTGAAGCCAAGTGCGAGAACGTCGCCATCGACGTGTGTGCCCTGGAGCAACTGGCCGACTTCGCCGAGAAAAACGTCGACCTGACCATCGTCGGCCCGGAAGCACCGCTGGTTATCGGCGTGGTCGACCTGTTCCGCAGCCGCGGCCTGGACTGCTTCGGCCCAACCAAGGGCGCGGCCCAGCTGGAAGGCTCCAAGGCCTTCACCAAGGATTTCCTGGCACGTCACAAGATCCCGACCGCCGACTACCAGAATTTCACCGAGATCGAGCCAGCGCTGGCCTATCTGCAGGAAAAAGGCGCGCCAATCGTGATCAAGGCCGATGGCCTGGCGGCAGGCAAGGGCGTGATCGTCGCCATGACGCTGGAAGAAGCCGAAGCCGCCGTGCGTGACATGCTGGCTGGCAACGCCTTCGGTGAAGCAGGTTCGCGTGTCGTGATCGAAGAGTTTCTCGACGGCGAAGAAGCCAGCTTCATCGTCATGGTCGACGGCCACAATGTGCTGCCCATGGCCACCAGCCAGGACCACAAGCGCGTCGGCGACCAGGATACCGGCCCGAACACCGGCGGCATGGGCGCCTACTCCCCTGCCCCGGTGGTTACCGCCGACGTGCACCAGCGCGTGATGGACCAGGTGATCTGGCCAACCGTGCGCGGCATGGCCGAGGAAGGCAACGTCTACACCGGCTTCCTCTACGCCGGCCTGATGATCGACAAGGCGGGCAACCCCAAGGTCATCGAGTTCAACTGCCGCTTCGGCGACCCGGAAACCCAGCCGGTCATGCTGCGCCTGGAGTCGAGCCTGGTACTGCTGGTGGAAGCTGCGTTCGCCAAGGCACTGGACAAGGTCGAAGCACAGTGGGACCCGCGCCCGAGCCTGGGCGTGGTCCTGGCAGCGGGCGGTTACCCGGGCGACTACGCCAAGGGCGACGTGATCAACGGCCTGGACGCTGCCGCCAAGATCGAAGGCAAGGTATTCCATGCCGGTACTGCGCTCAAGGATGGCAAGGTAACCACCAACGGCGGGCGCGTGCTGTGTGCCACCGCCATGGGCAGCACCGTTGCCGACGCGCAGCAGCAGGCTTATCGCCTGGCCAAGGAAGTCAGCTGGAACGGCAGCTTCTACCGTTCCGACATCGGCTATCGGGCCATCGCCCGCGAGCGCGGTGAGCACCAGCAGTAAGTACTACCGGTATGCCGTAGCGGTTTCAGCCTGCGGCATCCGGCTCGTCGACAGGGCCCGGAATGGGCCTTGCCTTCGACTTCGCGCGCCGCGCATAGTGAGTACCCGGCACATCGGCCAAGAAGGGATTTCGTAGTGCGTCGGCTTCGGATTGCCTCAGCTCTGATCGTCAGCTTGCTGACCCTGCTCTGCATGTTTCCGGCTGCGGCCGAACATGACGGAGGCTGGACCGTTCTGCTCGACGAACAGGCCAACCTGCAACTGAGCGATGTGCGCTCCGAGCGCTATCGCAACCAGTTCAGCCCACTGCCTCTCGCCGACCTTGATGCTGCCCCGGCTGGACAGGCCTTGTGGCTGCACTATCGTCTGGCACCAGGTGACCAGGAGCAGCTGCTGCGGGTATTTGCCCCGGACCTTTCTGGCCTGGACCTCTACGCCCTCGAAGGCGAACAACTTCTACGTCAGCTGCACCACGGGCGCCAGGCCGGCAATGCCAGCCCGACCCTGCGTGGCAGCGACCATGTATTGCCCCTGCCCAACAGCAGGCAACCGCTGGACATCTACTTGCGCCTGGCCTCAGAGCACCAGCTGCGTCCGGCCATCAGCCTTGAACCTGCGGCCGAGGCAGCCTCGGATCAACGCCAGCCGCTGTGGTTCGGCATGCTGTTCGGCGGCCTGATCATGCTGATCATGCACAACCTGATCCGCTTCCTCTACACCCGCTCCAGCACCACCCTGATCCTGGCGCTGTACCACGGCCTGATGCTGCTCAGCGGCCTGATCCTGCTGAACCTCAGCGGCCCTTGGTGGCATGTGTGGCACAGTGCGCAAACGCCTGCCGCCTATCTGACGCTGGTCCTGGCCGGCCTGTCCGGGTTGTACTTCACCCAACATTTCTTTTCGCCGTGCAATTCGCCACGGCTTAACCGCCTGCTGCAGGGTGAGATGCTGATTGTCGGGCTCAGTGGCCTGGTGCTGCTGTTCGTCGATACCCTGCCACTGAACCTGATGACCTACGCCCTGATGGCGCTGGGCAGCGTGAGCATGCTGCTGGTCAGCAGCTACCACTGGTACAAGGGCTATGCACCCGGACGCCTGTTCAGCCTGGCCATGGTGGTGTTCAACCTCGGAGGCCTGGTCCTGCTGCCAGCCCTGCTGGGCCTGACACGCACCTCGACACCCTGGCTGCTGTGCATCCTGCTGGGCCTGACCGTGGTCAGTGGCCTGCTGCTCAACCTGGCAGTCAGTGAACGGCTGCGGCGCATAAGCGAGGAGCGTTTCAGCGCCAGCCGTGCACTGGCCGCCAGCGATGCAGAAATCAACGCCAAAGCCGAGTTCCTGGCCAAGATCAGCCACGAAATCCGCACCCCGATGAACGGCGTGCTCGGCATGACTGAACTGCTGCTGGGCACACCGCTGTCGGTGAAGCAACGTGACTATGTGCAGACCATCCACAGCGCGGGCAACGAGCTGCTGACGCTGATCAACGAAATTCTGGACATTTCCAAGCTGGAATCCCGGCAAATCGAGCTGGATGATGTGCAGTTCGACCTTAACGCGCTGATCGAGGATTGCCTGAACATCTTCCGCGCCAAGGCCGAGCAACAGAACATCGAGCTGATCAGCTTCACCCAGCCACAAGTACCGCGGGTTATCAGCGGAGACCCGACGCGCCTGCGCCAGGCCTTGTCGAGCCTGCTGGAAAACGCCCTGAAAAACACCGACCAGGGCGAGATCCTGCTGGTGGTGGCGCTGGATCAACGCGGCGAGGTGCCACGCCTGCGTATCGCCGTGCAGGACAGCGGCGAGCCGTTGCCCGCTGCCGACCGTGAAGCCTTGCTGCAGGCCGAGTTGCACAGCCACCACTTCCTTTCCAGCAACAAGCTGGGCGGCCACCTGGGGCTGGTCATCGCCAAACAGTTGATCGGTCTGATGCAGGGCGAGTTCGGCATCAAGAGCAACACCGGCATGGGCAACACCCTGTGGCTGACCTTGCCGCTGGACCCTTCACGCCTGGAACAGCCACCGGCGGACCTCGACAGCCCGCTGCGCGATGCCCGCGTGCTGGTAGTGGACGACAACGACACGTGCCGCAAGGTGCTTGTACAGCAGTGCAGCGCCTGGGGCATGAACGTCAGCGCAGTGCCGTCGGGCAAGGAGGCTCTGGCCCTTTTGCGCACCAAGGCGCACCTGCGCGACTACTTCGATGCGGTGCTGCTGGACCAGAACATGCCCGGCATGACCGGCATGCAGCTGGCCGCCAAGATCAAGGAAGACCCGAGCCTGAACCACGACATTCTGGTGGTGATGCTCACCGGCATCAGCAATGCGCCGAGCAAAGTCATCGCGCGCAACGCCGGGGTCAAGCGAATACTGGCCAAGCCGGTGGCCGGTTATACGTTGAAGACCACCCTGGCCGAGGAGCTGGCCCAGCGCGGCCGCGAACAGGCGATGCCTGCCAGCCTGCCTGGCATCCCGCAGGCGCTGGACCTGCCAGGCGACTTCCGCGTGCTGGTCGCCGAAGACAACAGCATCTCGACCAAGGTGATCCGCAGCATGCTCGGCAAGCTCAACCTCAAGCCCGATACCGCCTGCAATGGCGAAGAGGCCTTGCAGGCGATGAAAGCGCAGCATTATGACCTGGTGTTGATGGACTGCGAGATGCCGATACTGGACGGTTTCTCGGCCACCCAGCAGTTGCGGGCCTGGGAAGCTGACAACCAGCGCCAGCGCACGCCGGTGGTGGCACTGACAGCGCACATACTGGCCGAACACAAGGAGCGCGCGCGGCTGGCAGGCATGGACGGACACATGGCCAAGCCGGTGGAGTTGTCGCAGTTGCGCGAGCTGATTCAATACTGGGCCAATCACCGGGAAGCCAAGGTGGACCCGGCACATACGTCCTGACCGATATCCAATGCTCTTGCAGGAGCGGCCTCGCAACACAAGGCCGCGCCGGCATAAACCCAAGGAACACTGCTCATGCTCCATGAGTTGTTCAGCGTCTACCTGAAAATGCTCGTGCTCTACAGCCCGTTCTTCGTGCTGTCGTGTTTCATCAGCCTGACCCGCGGCCACTCCAGCAAGGAGCGCAAGCAACTGGCCTGGAAGGTCGCGTTCGCAGCCTTGGTCGCCAGCGTGATGCTGTACCTGTTCGGGCGGGCGATCTTCGGAATTTTCGGCATCACCGCCGATGCCTTTCGCATCGGTGCCGGCAGCGTGCTGTTCATTTCAGCCCTGGGCATGGCCCAGGGCAAGCCGGCGGTACAGGCCGACAACGTGCAGCAGGATGTGACCATCGTACCGCTGACCATTCCGCTGACCGTTGGCCCCGGTACCATCGGTGCCCTGTTGGTGATGGGGGTAAGCCAGCCGCACTGGGATGAAAAACTGCTGGCCATCGTCAGCATTGCCCTGGCCAGCTTTACCGTAGGCCTGGTGCTGTATCTATCGCACCGTATCGAGCGCCTGCTCGGTGACCAGGGTTTGCAAATCGTCAGCCGCCTGATGGGGCTATTCGTCTGTGCCCTGGCAGCACAGATCATCTTTACCGGGATTCGCGGTTACCTGCTGCCCTGAGCTTTCCAAGCCGGGCGCCTACAATTGCAGCTCAAGGATCGCCTTGCCATTTTGCTTGTCGACACTGGCCTGGGCCCGCTTGCGGTAGTCTTCGCGGAACCCCTGCAAGTTGAAGTGGATCACTTCGACACGCATGTCCAGGATTTTTACTTCACTGCTCAACTGCATGAACAGGAAGTCCTTGGAGGTCTTTTTCACCGACATTTCCATGTGGACCAATACCATGTCGATGAAGCCGCTCGACTGCTGAGAGCAAGGCAGCAACTGAAAACGTCCAACAGCTTTCGAGACTGCCCGGGATTCAAACGCGGTCAAGGTCTGGCTGTGATTACGCAGTGCCTGAAGCGACGACTGGGCAGATTGATAATGACCGGCGGAGCCTTTCTGACGAACCTGGGCAAGCGCCTGCTCGGCAAGGCTGGACCTGTCCGGTCCCGGTCGAGTCGCCGTGGGCGCGAGCTTGCCATCAAAGCCCAGAAACGCAAGGTTACGCCAGTAGTTCCTGAACCAGTCCGGCTCCAGGCCTTCGTTGAAGTCCCCCCAGGCAACTTGCTGGGCAAACGCATTGGCCAACAGGATGTCGTCACGGGCTTCGCGGTTAACACCTGGCAAGAATGACAGCAGGCTGCTGTGGACGAGTTTGCCACTGGCGGCACCTTGATTGAACTCACTCATCTTCGACTCCTGATGTTGTCGCACGTTTGACTTGGCTGCGGTACTGCAATTGCTTGACCTTGATAGCGTCATGCAAGCCCGTACTTATTGAACTGATCACTTTTTCATCGGTGAAATAATTGGCATCGAACTGCTGAGCGGCATGGGCACTTGCAAGATTCAGCGGCTGCCACAGCCAATCCATCGCCAGATGCTCTGCTGTGCTAAAGCCCAACTCGGTACTGAGGACGTCTGAATTGGCCAGTATCAGGCGCAACTCCATACGTACATGGCTCATGCCTTTATCGTCCGGGGGCCGAACACATTCGGCCCATAACAACTGTTCTATGGCACCGTCGGGTTGGGCGGAATAGGCGTCGAGGCATGTGGCTACCGGCCCCTGCAGGGCGCTGGGCACACCTGCCAAGAGCTTGGCCCGCAACATGCTCCACGGTTCACAGGCCACTGCGGGGGCAGCAGGCACAGCGCTGGAATGCAAGGTCGCGACAGTGCAGCCGAAGTTACCCTGAATTCGCAGATATTCCTTGTGCCACCCAGCGTCCTGAAGGGCGTGCCCCTTGCTAGCGGTCAAGTAGGCTGCCAGCTGAACATCCAACAGTGCTTCTGCGCGTGAAGCACTGACATTGTTGTCGATCAATACCAGGCTATTGCCGTTCAACCACAACGTGTAATTGGCGTGCATCAGTATGCCCTCCAGGCCCGTCGACGCCGTGTCGACAGGCCAACTTCATCGTCAGAGTTCCAGTGCCAGCAGGACCTGCAGGGCATTGTCGTCAAGTTTGGTTTCTACAATGGCGCGAACTTTGTCGTATTGGCGCTTATCGAAATTCAACACCGCACCACAAGCAAAGTTGGAAGTACCGTTGCTTTCCCACTTGACCAGCAGATAGTTGGCAGCCTTGTCAGGCTTGGCGTCGGTCTGGATCGCACTGACCAGCATCGCCACTTGGCCGCCGTCCGTTTGCTCGCACTTGGCAAGGCTCAGCCCGGTTCGGTCATCTTCGACCGACTTGCGGTCGAGCAACTCGACGTTTTTGGTGCTGGCGGCCAAGGCTGAAACAACCGTTTTGCCGAGATTGTCCAGGGCGGTTGCCACATCGCCAGTGAAAACGCCATATGCCGCCTGCAGGCCCTTGCCCAGCAAGTTGCTGATCTCAAGGCGCATATTGCGTTCAGTGACCTGCTGTACATCGACATTGGTCGGCGCCCAGCCCATCTTCGACATCAGGTAGATGTAGTGTTTGAACCAGAGTTGCGTTTCACGGATAGGGTCATGCTGCTTGTTGGCACCTTGCGTGGCCAGGGCATGACAAGCCTTTGCAGCATCGCGGTTTTGCTCACCCATCAGGTCGGGGAACACGAACAGATTCTTGTCCGGCAGAACCTGAAGCTGCAGCTTCTCTTTATCGGTCGTCATGGGAAAGGTCTCCAGGAAGGGTACGGTTGGAGCCAAATAGCTCCAGCCGCAAACCTACCTGTGACCTTTACCTCAATCTGCCACGAAGCAGTTCCTCATCTGCCCGCGCTGCCGCCGCTTACGGCTTTGCGCCATACCAGCGCGGGGTATAGACCCAAACCCCACCCGCTGCGCGGTCGAAAGTGCAGGTAGTGGAAGACCCAACCAACACCATGGTGCGCATGTCGACCATTTCTGGCAGCAGTTCGGCCAGGGTGACTACCTTCAGTGTCTGCCCCGGCCTACCGATGTCACGGCCAAGGACTACAGGCGTGTTCCCGTCACGGTGGCGGCGCACAACCTCCAGGGCGACACCGAGTTGGTGCGGCCTGGCCTTGGAGATCGGGTTGTAGAAGGCCAGCACCAGGTCGGCCTGGGCAGCCAGGTCCAGGCGCTTTTCAATGATCGACCAGGGCTTGAGGTTGTCCGACAGCGACATCACGCAGAAGTCATGCCCCAGCGGTGCACCTGCCTGGGCGGCGGTTGCCAGCGAGGCTGAAACCCCCGGCAAGATCTGCAGGTCGACGCGATGCCAGGCAGGGTCACTGGATTCGTGCAATGCTTCGAGCACCGCAGCGGCCATGGCGAAAACGCCCGGGTCACCTGACGACACCACCACCACCGAACGGCCTTGGGCCGCCAGTTCGAAGGCATGTCGGGCGCGCTGCATCTCTTCGCGGTTGTCGGTGCAGTGCAGCACCTGGTCGTCGCGGAACGGGCCAGCCATGCGCACGTAGGTTTCGTAACCGAGCACATCTTCGGCCTGCGCCAGTTCGGCCTTGACCGCCGGCACCATCAGTTCCGCCGCACCTGGGCCAAGGCCGATGACCGCCAGGCGACCGCGACGGCGGCCGACCTGCACTACGTCGACCGGGGCAGGCGCCACCGCGACCACGACTTCTTCAAGCGCTATCAACTCGGCATCGGGCACTGCCGCAGCGACCATGCTGGCCACATCGCCAGGGCCGGTGGCAAAGCGCAAGGGGACCCCCAGGGCCTGCGCAGCTTCGTGCAGGGCGCTGTCGGCCATGGTTGCCTCGTCGGCCAGCACGCAGGCTACCGAGGGCTCGGCGATGCCGGCCTGCTGCAGTGCTGCGCGAATACTGCGCAGATTGCCACCTGCAACGCCCACGACCACCTGGCGCGGGTGGATCAGCAGCTCGTCGCGGTTGGCCGGACGCGCCTGATGCCCCACATGGATGGTGCGCTGTGCCGTCTCGCTGGCGGGCAACTGCGCCAGCTGCAGCCACGGTGCGTTACCTTCGATACGCACGGACTCACCTGCCAGCAGGTCGGATACAAAGCGCTTGCCTTGCTCGATATCGGCCAATGCATAGCCCTGCGGCGGGTTCAGCAGGCAAGTACCGAAGCGCAGCTCGCCACTGGTGGTGATGGCCGCGGAAACGCCCAGCGCATCAGCGATTTCCCGCGCCATCACGTTCACCCCACCGAGGCCTCCGAGCAACGGCACTACCGCGCTACCATCCTCGGCCACGGCCAGTACCGGCGGCTCGCTGCCCTTCTCGCAGAGCAGAGCGGCCAGGCTACGGATAACGATACCCGCGGCGCACAACGCAATGATCGGCGTATCTTGCTGGTACAACCCGCGCAGGGTATCGCCGAACGACACGTACGACTGGTCTGCACCCTCGACACGCCCCTCGAGGCCATGGATCGTGGCCTGCGGATAACAGGCCTGGATACGCTGCGCCGTCGCCAGGCTGCCCGGGCCGAGAATGACGATGGCCGGTGCCCTGTGCATGTTCAGCCCTGCCATTTTTCCCCCGGCACGATGATCAGCGAGAAGTACGGCGACGACTGCGGGTCGACCTGGTCCAGCGGCACGATCTTCTGGTTGGCCATGGTCGCCCGTTCCACATACAGCGCACGCCCATCCAGGCCCAGGTCGGCCAGCACTTCGCGCACCTTGGGGAAGTTGCGCCCAAGTTTCATGATCACCGCTGCATCGGCGTCGGCCAGACGGCGCTTGAGCTCTTCAGCGGGCAACACCCCGGACAACACCGACAGGCTCTGGTTGCGGTACACCAGCGGCGCCCCCAGCACCGAAGCGCCACCGAGCATGGAGCAGACACCGGGAATCACTTCTGCCTCGTAGCGCTGCGCCAGGCGGTCATGCAAGTACATGTAGGAGCCATAGAAGAACGGGTCGCCTTCGCAAATCACCGCCACGTCGCGGCCGGCATCCAGGTGCTCGGCCACCTGTACGCTGGCTGCGTCGTAGAAGTCGCTGATCACTTGCTCATAGGACAGCGGCGCCGGCAGCACTTCGGTGGTGACCGGGTAGACCAGCGGCAGCAGGGTCTGCTCGGGCTGCAGGTGCGCCTCGATAATGCCGAAGGCATTGCCACGCTTGCCCTTGGCCACGAAGTAGCCGACCACCGGCGCCTCACGCAACAGGCGCAGGGCTTTGAGGGTAATCAGTTCAGGATCGCCAGGGCCCACGCCCAGGCCAAGCAGTCGTCCGCGCGGGGCCATCATTCCACCTCCGTGGCCAGGGCGTTGACCGCCGCGGCGGCCATCGCGCTGCCGCCCAGGCGGCCTTGCATGATCACGAACGGCACGCCACGGCTGTCGGCGGCGAGCATGGCCTTGGACTCGGCAGCGCCGACGAAACCGACCGGGAACCCGAGGATCAGCGCCGGCTTGGGCGCACCGGCATCGAGCATCTCCAACAGGTAGAACAACGCGGTAGGGGCATTGCCGATGACCACCACGCTGCCCTCCAGGTAAGGGCGCCACAGCTCCAGGGCTACGGCGGAGCGTGTGTTGCCGGCGTCTTTGGCCAGGCCCGGCACGCTGGGGTCACGCAGGGTGCAGATGACTTTGTTGTCAGCTGGCAAGCGCGCCCGGGTGATCCCTTCGGCCACCATGTGCGCATCGCAGAGGATCGGCGCGCCGTTGAGCAGCGCCTCGCGCCCGGCCCGGCCGGCACCGTCTGAGAACTGCAGGCCATCGATGGCGTCGACCATGCCACACGCGTGGATCACACGCACGGCGAGCTTTTCAAGGTCTGCGGGGATCCGCTCGAGTCGGGCTTCCTCACGGATGATCCGGAAGGAGTTGCGATAGATCTCCTGACCATCGCGGATGTAGTCAATCATCAAGGTGCTCCGTCGGCAGGTCGAGCATGGCGCCTGCTTCATTCAAGGTAAGGTCGGTGGCGCGCAGGGCACCGAAACCCGGCTGGCGCGCATCACGCAGGTACAAGTCGTAACGGCCCGGCGAACGGGCCAGCAAGGTGGCCGGGGCAACATGGGCCACAGCACAGGAACGGGGGCAGCCGGACAGGTGCACGCTGGCCGGCACGCCAGGGCCCAGCAGCGCGGCCAGGACAACGGCGTCAGCCTTGGTCTCGGCAAGGGCCTTGGCGCAGCCGCTGGCACCGGTGCAGGCGCTGATACGCGCCAGGGGTTCGCGGTCGTGGCACAGCAACCCCAGCGCAGACAGTTCGGCCAGGGCCTGATCGATGTGCTGCGCTTGCAGGTTGGTCAGCACCAGGCTTTGCCAGGGGCTAAGGCGCATGCTGGCATCGCCCTTTTCACGGGCAATACGTGCGGCGCCACGCAGCATCGTGGGGGTCAGGCGGCCTTGCGGCGGGGCAACGCCAAGGGCAACACCCTGCGCCTGGGGCAACCTGCCCAACCACGAGGCGCGGTGCTGTTCACGCCGCCACGTGAGCACGGCGGCATCGCGGCGGATGTCCAGGCCGAGCCCAGCGACAAAATCAGCTGGCGGGTACACCTCGAGCAGCTGGCGCATGCGCGTCTGCGTCGGGGATGCCAGATCGAGGAAGCGCTCCAGCACGGCGCGCACCAGCATCAGGCCCTGCGCCAGCGGCACCGCACCGAGCGCCTGGCCCTCTGCCGGGCAACCTGCCAGGCCAAACGCCAGCCAGGTCTGCTGATCCAGGTGCAGGGGCGACAGCCACAGGTCATGGGGGTGTTCGAGCATCGCCAGGCGCTCACCGGCATCCAGCTGCACAGCGAACTTGGCCGACAGCTGGTGAAAGCGCGGGGTGCCTTCCAACAGGTCGAGGATCTGCCCGGCCAGCGGCCGGGCGTCCAGCAGCATGAGCGGGTCATGCCCGGCCAGCGGGCTGAGCATCACGTTGCGCACATCGTCACCCGCGGCATCGCGTGGTCCCAGGCCGGCTGCGAGCAGTGCCTCGACCAAAGCGCGATGCTCGCTGCCTATGCCGCGAATCTGCAGGTTGCCACGGTTGGTGGCCTCGATCACGCCGCCAGCAAAACGCTCCGCCGCCGCCGCCACGGCTTCAGCCTGCTCGGCCAGCAGCAGGCCACCCGGCAGCTTGATGCGGCAGATACCGCCATCACGGGCGCTGACAATGCGCCACAACCCCGGGCAGGCCGAGGGGCGGGGCGATACGTGGGGGGCATGGGCCTGCGTCAAAGGGGCATCCGGCAGTCTGTGAAAATGCGCTTGAGTGTAGAAGGCGCGGTATTATGCCTGCTTTGTCCGGCGGCATGAAAAGCCGGTGGTCGAGCATCCTCGGCGATTAAGTAGAAATTCAGGACCGCGTCGCCTTCTTCGCGGGCTCGCCCGCTTCCACAGGATCACTGCAGGCTGCACAGGCTGCCCTGTATCTGTAGGAGCGGGCTTGCCCACGAAGGGGCGCGAAGCGGCCCCAAAAATGGCGGATCGAAATACATGACACCCTGGCTGACAGTAGTAGGCATCGGCGAAGACGGCTTCAGCGGCCTGGGCAAACAGGCCCGGCGCGCCCTGCTGGGCGCTGGGCGGGTCTTCGGCAGCCCACGCCAGCTGGCCTTGCTGCCACGTTGCGTGACCGCGGAACAGCTGGCCTGGCCCAGCCCGTTCTCGTTGGCCCCGGTGTTGAACCTGCGCGGCGAGCCGGTGTGCGTGCTGGCCAGCGGTGACCCTATGTTCTACGGCGTCGGTGCCAGCCTGGCGCGCCAGGTGCCTGCTGCAGAAATGCGCGTGCTGTCGATGCCCTCTTCCTGCGCCCTGGCCGCTGCCCGCCTGGGCTGGCCGCTGCAGGACCTGCAGGTGGTGTCGCTGGTGGCCCGCCCCCTGGCAGCGCTCAATGCCCACTTGCACAGCGGCATGCGCCTGCTGGTGCTGAGCAACGATGGCGACAGCCCGGCGGCAATTGCCGCGCAGCTGCGCGGGCAAGGCTTCGGCCCAAGCCGCCTGCAGGTGTTCGAGCACTTGGGGGGCGTGGACGAACGTGCACTGGCCGGCACCGCCCAGGACTGGCCGCACACCGGTATCGCGGCGCTCAACCTGGTCGCCATCGAATGCCTGGCTACGCCCGATGCGCCCCGCCTGCACCGACTGGCCGGGCTGCCAGACGCCGCATACCGGCACGATGGCCAGTTGACCAAGCGCGATGTCCGCGCCATCACCCTGGCGCGCCTGGCACCGCAACCCGGCGAACTTTTGTGGGATGTCGGTGCGGGCTGCGGCTCGATCGGCATCGAATGGATGCGCGCCCACCCGGCATGCCGCGCCCTGGCCATCGAGGCCGACGAAGGCCGCCAGGGTTTGATCGAGCATAACCGCGATGCATTGGGTGTACCCGGCCTGCAACTGGTTCGCGGCAAGGCGCCAGCGGCGCTGCAAGGCCTGGAACAACCGGATGCAATCTTCATCGGAGGCGGCGTTACCCGCGCAGGTGTACTGGACCTGTGCTGGGCAAGCCTGCGTCCCGGCGGCCGCCTGGTGGCCAACGCCGTCACCCTGCAAAGCGAACTGGCCCTGGCGCACTTTCGCGAACAGCACGGTGGTGAGCTGACCCGTATCCATGTCGCTCATGCCCAGCCCTTGGGTGCGTTCGACACCTGGCGCCAGGCGCTGCCGATCACCCTTCTGGAAGTACTGAAACCCGCCGATGCGTGAAGAAACCCGCGAACAGCCCGCGCCTCTGCGCAGCGGCCTTACCACCGGCAGCTGCGCCACCGCCACCAGCCTGGCAGCGGCCAAGCTGCTGCTCACCGGGCAGCGTGATGATGCGGTGGACATCACCTTGCCCAAAGGCAAGGTCGTGCAGATGCGCCTGGAATTCTGCCGCCTGATCGGCGAGTGCGCCGAAGCCGGCACCCTCAAGGATGCGGGTGACGACCCGGACGTGACCCACGGTGCCCTGCTCTATAGCCAGGTGCGCCTGCTGGCGGAACCTGGCATTGGTTTTGTCGCTGGCAGCGGCGTGGGCACGGTGACACGCCCGGGGCTGGTGCTGGCGGTGGGTGAACCGGCCATCAACCCGGTGCCTCGGCGCATGATCAGTGAACACCTGCAACGCCTGGCCGACGCGTGCGGCTACCTTGGCGGCTTCGAGGTCACGGTCAATGTGCAAGGTGGTGAGCAACTGGCCCTGAAAACCATGAACCCGCGTCTGGGCATCCTCGGCGGGCTGTCGATCCTCGGCACCAGCGGCATCGTCCGGCCGTTCTCTTGCGCGGCCTACATTGCCTCGATCCACCAAGGCATCGACGTGGCCCACACCAACGGCTACACGCACATAGCCGCGTGCACCGGCAACGCCAGCGAAGACACCATGCGCCGCGTCTACGGCCTGCCGGAAATCGCCCTGATCGAAATGGGCGATTTCGTCGGCGCGGTGCTCAAGCACCTGCGCAAGGTACCGGTGCCGCGCCTGACCCTGTGCGGCGGCTTCGGCAAGATCAGCAAACTGGCCGCCGGGCACATGGACCTGCACAGTCGTCACTCCAGCATCGACTTGCCGCAACTGGCAGGTTGGTCCGCAGACATTGGCGCTGACGAGGCGTTGCAGGCTGCCATCAGCGGCGCCAACACCAGCCAGCAAGCGCTCGCCCTGGCTCATGCGGCCGGCATTGCCCTGGGTGACGCGGTGTGTGCCCACGCCCTGGCCTTCGCCCGTAGCGTCGTGCCGGCGCAGGTGCACGTGGAGGTGTTCGCCATCGACCGCCAAGGCGGCATCGTCGGCCAGGCGGGTGTGCAATGACTGCGCGCATCCTGTTGCTGGGGGGGGTCACTGAAGCCCTGGCGATGGCCCGCCAACTCGGGCCTCGACATGTCTACAGCCTGGCCGGTATCGGCCGCGTGCCGCAGGGCTTGCAATGCCAGGTGCGGGTCGGGGGCTATGGCGGTGTCGAGGGCCTGACCCGCTACCTGCGCGAGGCGGGTATCACCCTGCTGATCGACGCCACCCATCCCTATGCCGCGCAAATCAGCCGCAATGCCGCCAGCGCCGCACGCAACGTCGGCATCCCGTGCTGGGCCTTGCGTCGTCCCGCCTGGCAGGCGCAAGCAGGGGACGACTGGCGAGAAGTCGAGGATTGGGCAGGGTTGATCGAAGCACTGAAGCCGTTCCGCAGGCCACTGTTCACGCTAGGACGCGAGCCGCTGCAGCACCTGGACGAGATTCCGCCAGAGCAGTTCTGGACCTTGCGTGCGCTGGAGGCGTGCCCTGGCAACGAGCGCTGTGAAGTGATTGGCGCACGTGGGCCGTTCCATATCGAAGATGAACGGGCGTTGTTCCAGCGCCGCCACATCGATGTGCTGATCAGCAAGAACAGCGGCAGTGTGGCGACCGAGCCGAAGCTGGAGGTAGCACGGGAGCTTGGCGTGCCGGTGCTTGTCCTGAAACGTCCGACACTGCCGGAGGTGGACCGGACATTCGACTCACTGGCGGACCTGGCAACAGCGCTCGCCCTCTAGGCGCTGCCCTTTCGCGACACACAGGCACTCCTACAAAGATTTCAGACTTTTCTTGCAACTAACCCAGTGGCCCGTTGCCGCTCTGCTGCCTTAAACTCGACGCCCCTCCCCCGGAAGGTTTCACCCATATGGAAATGCAATGGTGGATCTGGCTGGTCTTCGGCATCGCGCTGATCCTGCTTGAACTGGTCCTCCCAACGTTCTTCATACTCTGGTTCGGCATCGGCGCCGTGCTGGTCTCGCTTATCTCGCTCGCCGCACCCAGCCTGCAACTGGACATGCAGGTCCTGCTGTGGGTACTGCTGTCGTCGGCCACCACTGTGCTGTGGTTCAAAGTGTTTCGGCGCAAGCAGCCGGATGTGCGCTGGACCGCCGACAGCGTGATCGGCGAAGTGGGCCTGCTGACCGCTCCCGTGTCGGAGTTCCAGAAAGGCCGCGTACGCTTCCAGAAGCCGATCCTCGGCAACGAAGAATGGACCTGCATCGCCGATAGCCAGATCGCCGCCGGCGAGCGGGTACGCCTGACCGCCATCGAGGGGAACACCGCCCGCGTTATCCGGGCCTGAATCCGCATTAAAAGGAATTTTGCAGCATGACCAGCCTCATCGTCGTCGGCGCCATTGCCCTGTTCGTCCTGATCACCGTGTTCAAGGGGGTGCGCATCGTGCCCCAGGGCGAGGAGTGGATCGTCGAACGCCTGGGTCGCTACCACAGCACCCTCAAGCCGGGCCTGAACATTGTCATCCCCTACATGGACGTGGTCGCCTACCGCCTGCCGACCAAGGACATCATCCTCGATGTGCAGCAGCAGGAAATCATCACCAAGGACAACGCGGTAATCGTCGCCAACGCCCTGTGTTTCGCCAAGGTAGTCGACCCGCAGAAAGCCTCGTATGGCGTGCAGGACTTCTCGTTCGCCGTCACCAGCCTGACCATGACCTCGCTGCGCGCCATCGTCGGTGCAATGGACCTCGACGAGGCGCTGTCCAGCCGCGAGCAGATCAAGGCCCGTCTGCGCGATGCAATGTCCGAGCAGACCGAAGACTGGGGCGTGACCGTGCGCTCGGTGGAAATTCAAGACATCAAACCTTCGGAAAACATGCAGTTGGCCATGGAACGCCAGGCCGCAGCCGAGCGTGAGCGCAAGGCCGACGTCACCCGCGCCGAAGGGGCCAAACAGGCGGCGATCCTCGAAGCAGAGGCGCGCCTGCAGGCGGCCAGGCTGGATGCCGAGGCGCAGATCAGCCTGGCCGAGGCCTCGGCGCGCTCGATTTCGCTGGTGAAGGAAGCGGTGGGCAACGAGACCGTACCGGCGATGTACCTATTGGGCGAACGCTATGTGGGCGCGATGGAGCACCTGGCGGGCAGCAGCAATGCCAAGGTGGTGGTGTTGCCGGCTGACCTGCAAGAGACCGTGCGCGGGTTGATGGGCCGCAACAAGGTTTGAGAGTGTCGGGGGCGCTTTGCGCCCCTATCGCGACACAAGGCTGCTCCCACAGGACAGCGCAGTATTCGAGGCTGCCGCAATTCTGTGGGAGCGGCCTTGTGTCGCGATGGGCTGCACAGCAGCCCCCATTACCAGGCCACCTGCGTCACTTCACCGCACCCCGGCATTTTTACCTATACTCCGCCTTACAATAGCCACCACGATTCCTGACCGGATCTCTCCATGCCCCCACGTCGGCACATTGCCTGGGTAGCCTGCCTTGCAGTGCTATTCAACTTGCTGGCCATGCCGCTGTCTTCTGCTGCGCCCAAGGGCCCGGCCGAGCAGCTGCTGTGGGGGGCTTTCTGTTCCAGCATGGCCAACAAGGCCAACGTCGACGTTCAGGCCCTGGCCAAGATCGACCTCGGCCCGCAAAGTGACGACAGCGCCGGCATGATGAACTGCTGGTGCTGCTCCGGTGCCGTGCCGTTGCTGGCCCTGCCCGGCTACCCGCCACAGTTGCACCACCCGCCGACACTGCTCAGCGGGCTGCTGCCGCCACCTGCCAAGTACACACCCACGCCCCGCCAGCTCTGGCCTGGGCTGAATCCTCGTGCCTCTCCGCTAGCCTGAGTTCATCACGCTGTCTGCCTGAACCAGAACGGAAACGGAGATTCACCATGCTCAAGCACGCCCTCGTCATGGCCGCCCTGCTGCTGCCTGGCGCCTTTGCCAATGCCCACGAATACAGCGTGGGTGACCTGCACATTGCCCACCCGTGGTCGCTGCAATTGCCACCCAACGCGCCTAACGTCGCCGCGTATTTCGTGGTGCACAACAATGGCCAGGCTGATGACCGCCTGCTCAGCGTCGACAGCCCCATCAGCGATGACGCGCAACTGCACGAGCATGCCATGAGCGCCACTGGCGCCATGAAGATGCAACAGGTGCCCAGTGTGGTAGTGCCTGCCGGCAAGGACCTGACCTTTGCCCCTGGCGCCTACCACGTGATGCTGATGCAGCCCAAGGACCGTAGCCTGCTCAGCGACGGCAAACGCTTCCCGTTGACCCTGCACTTCGAAAAGGCCGGCGACATCACTGTCGAAGTGGCCGTGCAGAAGCAGGCGCCAGCGGACCAGCCGCAAGCCCACGAACACGCGCACTGATACCTGCTGACAGGCACGCGCCATGAGCCTGCCGCGCCACAGCATCGGCCGTACCACCCGCCCTGACCTCAGGCGCGCCGGTGGCGGATGGCTGAGCCTGTTCGCCATGTGGATGATCTTCATCGGCCCGCTGATTTCCCAGTCGATGCCGATGGACCACCACGCGGGCATGAACATGCCGATGGACATGCCGATGGCGGCTGCCCATCAGCACGGCGGCGACGCCCATCACGGCCACGGCGGCGATGGCCAGCTGCATGTGATGTGGGAAAAGTGCGGTTACTGCAGCCTGTTGTTCAACTGCCCGGCCCTGCCCCAGGCCCTCAGCCCGCTCAGCGCCGGCAGCATCGTCCCCACCAGCCACCTGCTTGCGCCAACGCACCAGGGCCATGCCCGGCAGGCTGTATTCCCTGGTGCGCGCAGCCGCGCCCCGCCTTCTTCGATCAACGTCTGAAACCACATTTTGCGCACGAAGCCAGGAGGCTTCGCGCTAACTCATGACTGATCGACTGGAATCATTATGTCCGGCTGCACCCCTGTTTTTGCCTTGTCCCTGCGTGGGACCATCGCCGCCCTGTGCGGTTCGCTGCTCGCACCCATGGCCCTGGCCGCCGACCCTGGCCATGAAGGCCATGTGCACGACGCACCCGAGCTGAGCCCGACGGTGATCACCGCCGTGGCCCCGAGTTCACCGCTGACCGTGGTCACCAACCCGAAAGACCCGCGCCAGCCAGTGCCGGCCAGCGACGGCGCCGACTACCTGAAGACCATCCCCGGCTTCTCGGCAATCCGTGCTGGCGGTACCAACGGCGACCCGGTACTGCGCGGCATGTTCGGCTCGCGCCTGAACATCCTCACCAACGGTGGCTTGATGCTTGGCGCCTGCCCCAATCGCATGGACGCGCCCACGTCCTATATTTCGCCAGAAACCTACGACCGCCTGACCGTGATCAAAGGCCCGCAGAGCGTCATCTGGGGGCCCGGCGGCTCGGCCGGCACCATCCTCTTCGAGCGCGAACCGGAGAAATTCGGCACCCTCGGCAGCCGCGTCAACGCAAGCCTGCTGGCCGGCTCCAACGGCCGCTTCGACAAGGTGCTGGATGCTGCGGCCGGCAACAGTCAGGGCTATGCCCGCTTCGTCGGCAACCAGTCACGCTCGGACGACTACCACGATGGTAACAACGACACCGTGCCGTCGCGCTGGGATAAGTGGAACGGCGATGTCGCCCTCGGCTGGACACCCGACCAGGACACCTTGCTGGAGCTGACTGCCGGCAAGGGTGACGGCGAAGCCCGCTATGCCGGGCGCGGCATGGACGGTTCGCAGTTCAAGCGCGAAAGCCTGGGCCTGCGCTTTGAAAAGTCCAACCTCGGCGAGGTGCTCGACAAGGTCGAGGCGCAGGTCTACTACAACTACGCCGACCATGTGATGGACAACTACAGCCTGCGCACGCCGTCGGGTAGCGGCATGATGGGCATGCCGATGGTCAGCAACGTCGACCGCCGCACCATGGGTGCACGCATCAAGGCCACCTGGCGCTGGGCCGACGTGCAGCTGATCAGCGGCATCGACGCGCAAACCAACGAACATCGCAAGCGTGGCGGTATGGGTGTGGACGCACACAAGGGCCAGGCCTGGACCAAGGACGCCGACTTCCACAACTACGGCGCCTTCAGCGAACTGACCTGGTACGTCAGCGGCGAGGACCGCTTGATTACCGGCGCCCGTCTGGACCGCGCCTCGGCGCGTGACTTCCGCAAAACCAGCGCCACCGAAGGCGACACCCGTGCCGACACCTTGCCGAGCGGTTTCATCCGCTACGAGCACGACCTTGCAGCCATTCCAGCCACCACCTACATCGGCCTCGGCCACGCCCAGCGCTTCCCCGACTACTGGGAGCTGTTCTCACCCAAGCTGGCACCCGCCGGGGCAGCCAACGCCTTCGACGGCATCAAGCCAGAGAAAACCACCCAGCTCGACTTCGGCATCCAGTACCGCACCGAGCGCCTGGAGGCCTGGGCTTCGGGCTATGTCGGGCAGATTCGCGACTACATCCTGTTCGACTACCGCACCGGCATGATGGGCATGAGCACCTCGCAGGCGCAGAACATCGACGCCCGCATCATGGGTGGCGAACTGGGCGCCGCCTACCAGCTGACTGACAACTGGAAGGCCGACGCCACGCTTGCCTACGCTTGGGGCAAGAACAGCAGTGACGGCAAGGCGCTACCTCAAATGCCTCCCCTGGAAAGCCGCCTGGGCCTGACGTACAGCCGCGATGTGTGGAGCGTCGGCGCACTGTGGCGGCTGGTGGCGGCGCAAAACCGCATTGCCGAAAACCAAGGGAACGTCGTTGGCAAGGACTACGACAAGAGCGCCGGCTTCGGCGTGTTCTCCCTGAACGGCGCCTACAAGGTGAACAACAACCTCAAGCTCAGCGCAGGGGTCGACAACCTGTTCGACAAAACCTACGCCGAGCACTTGAACCTGGCCGGGAACGCCGGGTTCGGCTACCCGGCTACAGATCCACAGCCGGTCAACGAGCCAGGCAGGACCTTCTGGACCAAGGTCGATTTCAGCTTCTGACAACAACGGGCGCAGCTTCGGTTGCGCCTTTCAGCTGGTCAAATAAGGAGGTTCCCATGAGAGGAACACGCGTCTCTTTCTATAACCTGGCCTGGCGTTGGCATTTTTATGCGGGGCTGTTCGTGGCCCCGTTCATGATCCTGTTGGCAATCACCGGGATCATCTACTTGTTCAAGCCCCAGCTCGACCCGCTGCTGTACCGCGAGCTGATGGTGGTCGAGGCCGGCCAGCACCGGCAGGGCGCAGACACGATGCTGGCTGAAGTGCGCCAAGCCTACCCAAAGGGCCACATCGCCCAGTACTTGCCGCCACTGAACGCCGCGCGCAGTGCGCAGTTCGTGGTGCATGACGGCGGGCGCGAACTGAACGTGTTCGTCGACCCATACAGCGGCAAGGTCCTCGGCGAACAGGACGGCAAGCAGAACCTGCAGGCCATCGCCCGCGCCCTGCATGGCGAGCTGATGGTCGGCACGGTCGGTGACCGGCTGGTGGAACTGGCGGCGGGCTGGGGCATCGTGCTGGTGGTATCGGGCCTGTACCTGTGGTGGCCGCGCGGGCGCAGTGGCGCTGGCGTGCTTTGGCCGCGGCTGTCGGCGCGCGGCCGGCTGTTCTGGCGAGACCTGCACGCGGTAACCGGTTTCTGGGGTTCGGCCTTGCTGTTGTTGATGCTGGTCAGCGGCATGACCTGGACCGGCTTGTGGGGCAAGCAGTACGCTGATTTGTGGAACCGCTTCCCGGCAGCCATGTGGAACGACGTGCCCACGTCGGACCAGCAGGCGCGTGAGCTGAACAGCGCACACCGCCAGACCGTACCCTGGGCCATGGAAAACACGCCGATGCCACAGTCCGGTGCACACGCCGAGCACGGCGGGCACCACATGATGTCGGACCTGCCCGCAGCGCCCCAGGTGAGCGTGCAGCAAGTCGAAGACATTGCCACTTCGCGTCAGGTCGAGCCGGGCTACAGCATTACCCTGCCCACCACTGCCGACGGGGTGTTCACCATTGCCGTGTTCGCCGACGACCCGCGCAACGACGCCACCCTGCATGTCGACCAATACACCGGCAAGGTTCTGGCCGATGTGCGCTGGCAGGACTACAGCCCGGTTGCCCGCGCCACCGAGCTGGGCGTGATGCTGCACGAAGGCAAGATGTTCGGGGCGCTGAACCAGATCATCATCCTGCTGGTGTGCCTGATGATCCTGCTGGGTTCGGTGAGCGGGCTGGTGATGTGGTGGAAGCGCCGGCCGGACGGCGGCCTGGGCGTACCGCCTTTGCGTCATGACCTGCCACGCTGGAAGGCGGCGGTGGCAGTGATGCTGGTGCTGGGGGTGATGTTCCCGCTGGTAGGGGTGTCGATGGTGGTGATGTGGGGGGTGGATAGTTTGGTGGTGAGGCGCCGCAGGGTCTTGGCCAGCGCTTGAGCCTTGTGTTGCCTGTGCTGGCCTCTTCTCGGGTAAACCCGCTCCTACAGGGGACCGCGTTGCCTTTGTAGGGCCGGGTTTACCCGCGAAGAGGCCGGTCCAGGCCAAATGCTGAGCTGCAAATGGAGAGTCGATCTGTCGCGCCCCGAACTGGAACGCGCGTGTTAGCCTAGCCGGCTACCTCTGACAAGAAGACTGGCCTTTACAAGGGAATGCAGCCTATGACGCAAACCTCACCCATAGCGACAGATGAACCGCACCTGCAACGCAACCTGACCAACCGCCACATCCAGCTGATCGCCATCGGCGGCGCGATCGGTACCGGTCTGTTCATGGGCTCAGGCAAGACCATCAGCCTGGCCGGGCCATCGATCATCTTCGTCTACATGATTATCGGCTTCATGCTGTTCTTCGTCATGCGCGCCATGGGCGAACTGCTGCTGTCGAACCTGAACTACAAATCGTTCATCGACTTTTCCGCCGACCTGCTCGGCCCCTGGGCCGGCTACTTTACTGGCTGGACCTACTGGTTCTGCTGGGTGGTCACCGGCATTGCCGATGTGGTCGCCATCGCCGCCTACACGCAGTTCTGGTTCCCTGACTTGCCGCAGTGGATACCGGCGCTGACCTGCGTAGGGCTGCTGCTGTCGCTGAACCTGGTCACCGTGAAAATGTTCGGCGAAATGGAGTTCTGGTTCGCCCTGGTCAAGATCGTTGCCATCCTCGGTCTGGTCGCGACCGGCCTGTACATGGTCATCACCGGCTTCACCTCGCCCAGCGGGCGCACCGCCCAACTGGCCAACCTGTGGAATGACGGCGGCATGTTCCCCCATGGCCTGATGGGCTTCTTCGCCGGTTTCCAGATCGCCGTGTTCGCCTTCGTCGGCATCGAGCTGGTGGGTACCACCGCCGCCGAAGCGAAGAACCCGGAACGCACCCTGCCGCGGGCGATCAATTCGATCCCGATCCGCATCATCGTGTTCTATGTGCTGGCGCTGATCGCGATCATGGCCGTGACCCCGTGGCGCGACGTGGTGCCAGGCAAGAGCCCATTCGTTGAGTTGTTCGTGCTGGCAGGCCTGCCGGCGGCAGCGAGCATCATCAACTTCGTGGTGCTGACCTCGGCAGCCTCCTCGGCCAACAGCGGCGTATTCTCCACCAGCCGCATGCTCTACGGCCTGTCGCAGGAAGGTGACGCGCCCAAGGCCTTTGAAAAACTGTCGAGCCGTTCGGTGCCGGCCAACGGCCTGTACTTCTCGTGCACCTGCCTGTTGCTCGGTGCGGTGCTGATCTACCTGGTGCCGAACGTGGTCGAGGCATTCACCCTGGTCACCACCGTGTCGGCGGTACTGTTCATGTTCGTGTGGACGCTGATTCTGCTGTCATACCTGAAGTACCGCAAAGACCGCGCGGCGCTGCACCAGGCATCGAACTACAAGATGCCGGGCGGACGCTTCATGTGCTACGTGTGCCTGTCGTTCTTCGCTTTCATCCTGGTGTTGCTGAGCCTGGAAGCGGATACCCGTTCAGCGCTGGTGGTGACGCCGATCTGGTTTGTGGTGCTGGCGGTGACCTACCAGCTCGTACGCAGCAGGCGCCATCCCCGCACGGCCGTGCGTAACGGCTGATGGCCTCGGGGGCTGCGTCGCAGCCCTTTCGCGACACGAGGCCGCTCCCACGAAGGCACGGTGTACGCCGTCCGATGTGGGAGCAACTGTCTTGCTCAATTTCTAAAAGCTGGCGCCTTCCCTGTGGGAGCGGCCTTGTGTCGCGATGGGCCGCACCGCGGCCCCAATCCTGTGCACACAATTCCATCAGGCACCAACCTGGATCCAACCAACGCCCCAACACCTCGCACAGCCCCTCTAAACCGTACCTTTTGCCACTAGGCACACCCCTTGCAACGCCCTCCCCGCTTGCCCAACACCATAAAAAACTCAGCGGAGAGAGCACATGAAGCGTCGCAGTCTGATCAAGGCCCTTACCCTCAGCGCATCGATTGCGGCGATGGGCCTGAGCTGGAGTATCCAGGCCGCCGAGACCATCAAGGTCGGTATCCTGCATTCGCTTTCCGGGACCATGGCCATTTCCGAGACATCGCTCAAGGACATGGCGCTGATGACCATCGAGCAAATCAACGCCAAGGGTGGCGTGAACGGCAAGATGCTGGAACCGGTGGTGGTCGACCCGGCGTCCAACTGGCCGCTGTTCGCTGAAAAGAGCCGCCAACTGCTGACCCAGGACAAAGTGGCCGTGGTGTTCGGCTGCTGGACCTCCGTGTCGCGCAAGTCCGTTCTACCGGTGTTCGAAGAACTCAACGGCCTGCTGTTCTACCCGGTGCAGTATGAGGGCGAAGAGATGTCGCCGAACGTGTTCTACACGGGCGCCGCCCCGAACCAGCAGGCCATCCCGGCCGTGGAATACCTGATGAGCGAGGACGGCGGCAGCGCCAAGCGCTTCTTCCTGCTGGGCACCGACTACGTCTACCCACGCACCACCAACAAGATCCTGCGCGCATTCCTGCACAGCAAAGGCGTGGCCGACAAGGACATCGAAGAGGTGTACACGCCGTTTGGCCACGCTGATTACCAGACCATTGTCGCCAGCATCAAAAAGTTCTCCGCCGGCGGCAAGACCGCTGTCATATCCACAGTCAACGGTGACTCCAACGTGCCGTTCTACAAGGAACTGGCCAACCAGGGCCTGAAGGCCACCGACGTGCCGGTGGTGGCCTTCTCGGTGGGCGAGGAGGAACTGCGCGGCATCGATACCAAACCGCTGGTGGGCCACCTGGCGGCATGGAACTACTTCGAATCGGTGGACAACCCGGTCAACCAGAAATTCGTCGCCGACTGGAAGGCCTACGCCAAGGCCAAGGGCCTGCCGGGTGCCGATAAGGCCGTGACCAACGACCCCATGGAAGCCACCTACGTGGGCATCCACATGTGGGCCCAGGCTGTCGAGAAAGCCAAGTCCACTGACGTTGACAAGGTCCGCGAAGCACTGGCCGGGCAGAGCTTCGAGGCGCCGTCGGGCTTCACCCTGACCATGGACAAGACCAACCACCACCTGCACAAGCCGGTGATGATCGGCGAGATTCAGGATGACGGCCAGTTCAGCGTGGTGTGGGAAACCGAGCAGCCGCTAAGGGCGCAGCCTTGGAGCCCGTTCATTCCGGGCAATGACAAGCGGCCAGATTACGCCGTGAAAGGTAACTGAGTGCATGGGGCTGCTTTGCAGCCCATTCGCGGGTGAACCCGCTCCTACAAGGACCGCGCAGGTTTCAAACCTTGCACCGTCTCTGTGTAGGAGCGGGTTCACCCGCGAAGAATCCAACACCGATTTTCAGGATTGCCCGCATGCTCAGACTCCTGCTCACCCTTCTCCTGCTAATGCCCTTGGCAACCCACGCCAGCGAGGGCGAATTCTTTCTCACCGCCAAGCCCGCCGAGCAAGGCCGCCTGCTCGAAGGTTGGGCAGCACAACCCGATGCTGCGCGCCTGCCGCTGCTGGAAAACCTGCGCCAAGGCCGCATCGCTGCCGACGACACCCGCAAGGTGCGCCTGAACAACCGCCTGCGCGGCCTGATCGACAACGCCCTGGCCAGCCATCAGTTGCTCAGCGACAACAGCGACATCCGCCTGGCCGCGGCCCAGCAATTACAGAAAAGCGCACAGCCCGCGCAAATGGCCTTCCTCGACCGGCGCTTCGCCGCCGAGCCGGACGCCGCTGTACAGGCCGCCCTCGGCCTGGCCCTGGCCAACCTGCAACTGGGCGCCAGCGAGCCAGCAGTGCGCCTGGCCGCCGTGCGCCTGCTGGGTGAAACCGGCGACCCGCTGGCCCGCACGCGCCTCGAAGCCCTGCTGCAACCCGATGCGGAACGCGACCCGGGCGTGCGCACAGCCGCCGAAACGAGCCTGGCCCAGGTCAAGCGCAAACTGCTGGTAGGCGAACTGCTCGGCCAGGCCTTCAGCGGCCTGTCGCTGGGTTCGGTCCTGCTGCTGGCAGCGCTGGGCCTTGCGATCACCTTCGGCCTGCTTGGGGTGATCAACATGGCCCATGGCGAGATGTTGATGCTCGGCGCCTACAGCACTTACATGGTCCAGGTACTGCTGCAGCGCTTCGCCCCAGGCGCCATCGAGTTCTACCCGCTGATTGCCCTGCCGGTGGCGTTCGCCGTCAGTGCCGGGGTAGGCATGGCGCTGGAGCGCACGGTGATCCGCCACCTGTACGGCCGGCCACTGGAAACCCTGCTGGCCACCTGGGGCATCAGCCTGATCCTGATCCAGGCCATCCGCCTGCTGTTCGGCGCGCAGAACGTCGAGGTGAGCAACCCAGCCTGGCTGTCTGGCGGCATCCAGCTGCTGCCCAACCTGGTGCTGCCATACAACCGCCTGGTCATCATCGGCTTCGCCCTGGCCGTGGTGCTGCTCACCTGGCTGCTGCTCAACCGTACCCGGTTGGGCCTGAACGTGCGCGCAGTCACCCAGAACCGCAACATGGCCGCCTGCTGCGGCGTGTCCACCGGGCGCGTCGACATGCTCGCCTTTGGCCTCGGCTCGGGCATCGCAGGGCTCGGTGGCGTGGCCTTGAGCCAGGTGGGCAATGTCGGCCCGGACCTGGGCCAAAGCTACATCATCGATTCATTCCTGGTGGTGGTGCTCGGCGGCGTCGGGCAACTGGCCGGTAGCCTCTGGGCCGCGTTCGGCCTGGGCATCGCCAACAAGCTGCTGGAGCCGCAGATCGGTGCCGTACTCGGCAAGATCCTCATCCTTGCGTTGATCATTCTGTTCATCCAGAAACGCCCGCAAGGCCTGTTCGCCCTCAAGGGACGGGTAATCGACTGATGAACCAGCCACTGCTTGTCACTGCTACGCAAAAGGCCGGCCCACGCCTGACCCTTACCCTCGGTGCCGTCGTCGTCCTGCTGCTGGTGGCTTTGCCACTGTGCTCACTGCTGCCGGCAGACCATACCCTGCACGTGTCGGCCTACACCCTGACCCTGGTCGGCAAGATTCTTTGTTACGCCATCGTCGCCTTGGCCCTGGACCTGGTTTGGGGCTATGCCGGGCTGCTGTCACTGGGCCATGGCCTGTTCTTCGCCCTGGGCGGCTATGCCATGGGCATGTACCTGATGCGGCAGGCCGCCGGCGACGGCCTGCCCGGGTTCATGACCTTCCTGTCGTGGACCGAGCTGCCCTGGTACTGGGCCGGTACCCAGCATTTCGCCTGGGCCCTGTGCCTGGTGGTGCTGGCGCCCGGGCTGCTGGCGCTGGTGTTCGGCTGGTTCGCTTTCCGCTCGCGGATCAAAGGCGTGTACTTCTCGATCATGACCCAGGCCCTGACCTTTGCCGGCATGCTGCTGTTCTTCCGCAACGAAACCGGCTTCGGTGGCAACAACGGCTTCACCAGCTTCCGCACCATCCTCGGCTTCGACATTGCAGCCCAGGGCACCCGCGCGGTGTTGTTCCTGCTGACCGTGGCCCTGCTGCTGGCCAGCCTGTACCTGTGCTGGCGCCTGACCCGCAGCAAGTTCGGCCGCCTGCTTACCGCGGTGCGTGACGCTGAAAACCGCATGATGTTCTGTGGCTACGACCCGCGCGGCTTCAAGTTGCTGGTGTGGGTACTGAGCGCCGTGCTGTGCGGCCTGGCCGGTGCGCTGTACGTGCCGCAGGTGGGCATCATCAACCCCAGCGAGATGTCGCCGACCAACTCGATCGAAGCCGCCGTCTGGGTAGCCTTGGGCGGGCGCGGCACGCTGATCGGCCCGCTGCTCGGTGCCGGCCTGGTCAACGGTATGAAAAGCTGGTTCACCGTGGCCTTCCCCGAGTTCTGGCTGTTCTTCCTCGGCGCGTTGTTCATCCTCGTTACCCTGTACCTGCCCAAGGGCGTGGTCGGCCTGTTGAAGAAAAGGAGCCAGCCATGAGAGGCGTGCCCCCAGTCCACCCGGAGTTCATGCTGGAACCGGTATTCGACAACCTCGGCGCCGGGCGCGATGCCATCGGCCTGGGCCACAGCCGCAAGGCCGGCCTGGATACCCGCCACGGTACGGTGCTGAGCCTGGAAGACATCAGCGTCAGCTTCGATGGTTTCAAGGCGCTCAACGCGCTGAACCTGTACATCGGGGTGGGCGAGCTGCGCTGCATCATCGGCCCCAACGGTGCCGGCAAGACCACGATGATGGACGTAATCACCGGCAAGACCCGCCCCGACAGCGGTACGGCTTACTTCGGCGATACCCTCGACCTGACCCGCATGAGCGAATACCAGATCGCCCAGGCCGGCATTGGCCGCAAGTTCCAGAAGCCCACAGTGTTCGAAGCGCTGACCGTGTTCGAGAACCTGGAACTGGCGCTGAAGACCGACAAGTCGGTGTGGGCCAGCCTGGCCGCGCGCCTGAGCGGTGACCAGCGCCAGCGTATCGAGGACGTGCTGACCACCTTGCGCCTGCTGCCGCTGGCCCAGCGCCAGGCCGGCTTGCTGTCGCATGGGCAGAAGCAGTTTCTGGAGATCGGCATGCTGTTGGTGCAGGAGCCGCAACTGCTGCTGCTCGATGAACCGGTGGCCGGCATGACCGATGCCGAGACCGAATTTACCGCCGAGCTGTTCAAGGGCCTGGCTGGCAAGCATTCGCTGATGGTCGTGGAGCATGACATGGGCTTCGTCGGCAGCATTGCCGACCATGTGACCGTGCTGCACCAGGGGAGCGTGCTGGCGGAAGGCTCGCTGGAGCAGGTGCAGGCAGATGAGCGGGTGGTCGAGGTGTATCTGGGCCGGTGACCGGATTTGAATTTTTGGCGCCTGTGCCGGCCTCTTCGCGGGTAAACCCGCTCCTACAGGGGGCGTAATGCCATGGGGCGGTTCCCGTCGTAGGAGCGGGCTTGCCCGCGAAGAGGCCGGCACAGGCACAGTATCCCTTTCAGGAACTCTCACATGCTCAAGATCGACACCCTGCACCAGTACTACGGCGGCAGCCACATCCTGCGCGGCCTGTCCTTCGAAGCCAAGGTCGGCGAAGTGACCTGCCTGCTGGGCCGCAACGGCGTGGGCAAGACCACCTTGCTGCGCTGCCTGATGGGCCTGGTGCCCGCCCGCGACGGCAGCATCGAATGGGAAGGCAAGCCGATCACCGCGTTCAAACCACAGCAACGGGTGCAGGCCGGCATCGCCTACGTGCCCCAGGGCCGCGAGATCTTCCCGCGCCTGACCGTCGAGGAAAACCTGCTGATGGGCCTGTCGCGCTTCCCCGCCCGCGAAGCCCGCGAGGTACCAGCCTTCATCTACGAGCTGTTCCCTGTGCTGGAGCAGATGAAACAACGCCGCGGTGGCGACCTGTCTGGCGGCCAGCAGCAACAGCTGGCCATCGGCCGCGCCCTGGCCAGCCGCCCGCGCCTGCTGATTCTCGACGAGCCGACCGAGGGCATCCAGCCGTCGGTGATCAAGGAGATCGGCGCGGTCATCCGCCGCTTGGCCGAGCGT